>BNJS01002952.1_pt1 | contig 59149 bp, 67 predicted proteins | sample 8540461 | NCBI WGS metagenome assembly BNJS01 (sample SAMD00202454, study PRJDB9452) | human saliva metagenome | isolation source: human saliva | place: Japan
TTTCTACAAAATTAAGAATATCAGACTTTTCCTTGTTTATAAAAGGTTCGAGTGCTAAAATAAGGGAGAAGTCAATTCAGAAAAGAGCAAGCTTGCTTTTCAGGTGAACAAAATGAAAGAAAAAATACGCACGATTTTTAATAAAAGTATGGCCATCAAAAGCTTTACGTATACAGCCTTTGAATGCGACATAGAGCGATTTTTGACAGATTACATCAGCGATATTCCTTATTTTAAAAATCATCCTGACCAATTTGGAACCTACGCCATTTCCCACGACAGCTTAGGCCGTAGTGTGAATTGGGCCTTGGTAGGTCGAGATACCGCTGATACAGTGATTCTTTTTCATCATCATGATACCGTAGACACAGAAGACTTTGGGCATTTAAAGGATGTCGCTTTTGACAATGAAGCCCTAAAAGTCCACTTGTCCCAAGAAAACTCAAACACCGATGTTCTAGAAGACATAGCATCTAATGAGTGGCAGTTTGGACGTGGCTCTTGCGACATGAAGGCCGCACTGGCTCTGCAACTAGGAGTTTTAGAAGAGTATGCGCAAAGAAGAAGTGGTGAGGTCAATCTACTCTACCTATCGGTCGGAGACGAAGAAGCCTATTCACAAGGCATGCGTGCCGCCATTCCACTACTATATGAGTTAAAAGAGCGCTTCAATCTTCGCTACCTACTGGCTGTTGATTCAGAGCCTTTTGAAAGCCCATCAGCAACCGAAAAAGTCCCTACATGTCGGCACTGTCGGAAAGCTAATGCCCCTGATCGTAACCCAAGGCATCCTCTCTCATATCAAAGAGCCCCTAAAAAGGGCTCAATGCCATCTCTCTTAGCCAAAAATCGTCGAAAAAAATAGACCTCAATCCACAGCTTTCAGACCAAGCTTATGGCGAGCACACCCCTTTACCGTCCTGGTCTTTTATGCGAGATTTAAAAGAGCAATACGACGTCTCAACAGTACTTAGAGCAGCAGGCTATTTCAGTCTTTTATACCTAGATAAAAGCCCACAGGAGTTACTAGCGACCATTAAAAAACTCTGCCAAGAAGCCCTAGATGAGTTTTACGACCGCTACTGTAGTCTACAAATGCAGTATCAAGAAAATAGAGCCATTGAAAGACCCAAGGTACTGACCTACCAAGAGTTGCTACAAGCATGCCAGAAAAAACCAGGCTTCACTCAAATGATGGAACAAGTCAACCAAGCCTCCTATCAGAAGCTACAAGCTGGCCTTTCCTATCAAGAAGTCACCTTGTTTACTGTCCAAAAGGTCCTTGATTTTTATGACAAAAAAGAAGCGCTAGCCATATTGGCCATTGCGCCTCCCTATTATCCATCGATGAATAGCCGGCGACTACAAAATCAAGAGTTGGATCTAGAGCGCTTGATCTCCCTTTACCAACGTTACTTAGAAAGAAGTGGTGATTACCACCTCAAAGTACAAGAATATTTTATGGGGATTTGTGATATGAGCTACTGCGCCCTAGAAAATCCACTGAAAGACTATAGAGAAGTCTTAGATAGCCTAGCAGTTTCTGAGACGATCTACCCATTTGACTTAGAGAAGATTGCAGCGATCAATGTCGCCTCAGTCAACCTAGGCCCCTGGGGAAAAGACTTGCATCAGCGAACAGAACGCGTCTACGAACAGGATATGCTGGAGACGATTCCGCAGTTCTTTCTATATCTTTTAGAGCACTTTGATGAGGTCAAAAAAAGATATACACCATCAAAATGACCGTTTAGGGAAAAAACCGAACATTTCAGGCACAAAACAGACAAACATTTTAAAAAAATATATAATAAACATAATGTAAAGAAAAGGGAGGAATTCTGATGATTGAATTTAAAAATGTAACCAAAGATTACGATGGTCACTTAGCACTTCGTAACCTGAATCTCACCATTCAAAATGGTGAGATTGTAGGCCTGATTGGCCACAATGGAGCAGGAAAGTCAACGACCATCAAATCATTGGTCAGTGTGATTAACCCAACAAGTGGCCAAATCATCATCGACGGCCAAGAACTATCTGCCAACCGCCTAGCTATCAAGAAAAAAATTGGCTATGTGGCGGATTCGCCTGATTTATTTCTCCGTCTGACAGCCAATGAATTTTGGGAGTTAGTAGCCACAGCCTATGATATGACCCAATCAGACTGCGAAGAACGCTTGCAGCACCTGCTAGAAACCTTTGACTTTGCTGATCATCGCTACGAGGTCATCGAGTCTTTCTCTCACGGCATGCGCCAAAAAGTCTTCGTCATCGGTGCGCTCTTGTCTGATCCAGACATCTGGGTACTAGATGAGCCTTTGACAGGTCTTGATCCTCAGGCGGCCTTTGACCTTAAACAGATGATGCGCAACCATGCAGACAAAGGCAATACGGTCCTATTTTCAACCCACGTACTAGAAGTAGCAGAGCAATTATGCGACCGTTTAGCCATTCTCAAAAAAGGGGAACTACTCTTTTATGGTACGATTGAAGAACTCAAGTCACAGCATCCTGATCAAAGCTTAGAAACCATCTACCCTAGACCTCGCCGGTCGGAAAGAAGAGGTGACAAACGATGCGCTTTAACGCTCTTAAAAGCCTTATTCGGACAAATATCATCTACACTACAGCACCTTCCAACCTGACACGCTTTCGTCAAAAGCAAGCAAAAAAATCCAAGCAAAAAGATCAATGTCTCTAGACAGCTGATTATGACCCACTTATTAACCAGCCTGCTGTATCTCGTACTTTTTGGACTCATGAGCGCTTTTTCAATCCCTCGTCGACCATCCAGGTATTTTTTTAGCAATATGGTGTCCGTCTTTAGCTTGATGGTCTTATCGCAAGGCTTCCTGTCATTTTATAATGTCTTTTATGAAAGCAAGGACCTGCAATCCTATCGCCCCTATGCCTTTAGCGAATCAGAAATTGTGATCGGAAAAAGCTTTTCAGTCGGCCTAACCGTACTAATAGGCACGCTTCCCATTATCGCTTATATGACGAACCTACAGATTCAAAGTGGCAATCCAGTCTGGCTAGCCATTCCGATAGCTTTGATTTCACTGGTGATTTTGGGCTCCGTTCTTGCCTTTGGGATATTAGCCGCAGTGCATTTTATTACCAAGACAGCAGTCTTCCGCCAGCACAAGCGAGTGGCCTCAAATATCCTGCTGGGTGTGACCAATTTCCTTATTTTTGCTTCCATCGTCCTGATGAATAGCCAAAACCGAGTAGCAGGTGGAAATGTTGTGACCTACTTCCCACCGATGGAAGCCTTCCATCACTTTGGAGTAGATCCTTTTGCACTTCACTCACTCCTAGAAATCAGCCTTTGGGCCTTGCTAGCCATTGTCTTATTTTCCATTGTGAAATGGAAGGTCCTACCAGAGTTTTACGAAGCTGCCCTGAAGACCTCTGAAACAGTCAATAAGAAAAAACGTGTCCGTAAGCTCCAGCTAGGAAGTCAGAAAAGCTTTCCCAAGTTTGTATGGGACTACCAGATCAGTCTCATCAGTGATGGCTCAGTTTTCCTACAGTCTGTCTTTATGTCGAGTGCCATGCCTTACTTCTTTATCCTACCAGGCTTGATGGGCTTTTTACAGGGAAGTGGCTATAGCTTATCGCCCTATCTGACACCAAAGTATCTCTTACCTCTGATCCTGATGACGACCTTCATTGCGATGTTCAATGCAGGATCATCCAATCTGACCATGATTGGGATTTCACTTGAGCGGGAAAACTTCTCCTATCTAAAAGTGCTTCCTTTTGACATGAAAGGCTACCTTCAGCTGAAATTCTGGGATCTCTTTCTCATCCAGTCCATCTTGCCTTTGCTGATCTTCGTAGTCGTCAATCTATTTATAGGTACACATTGGTTCTCACTCTTAGCCATGATTGTCGTCTGGTTCAGCTGCTGCCTCGCTTGGAGTATCTGGGGCTATCAGCGAGATTATCGCAACTTGGTTACAAACTGGACCAATGTCACAGAACTCTTCAACCGTTCTAATAATACATTGAAAACCATCATTGCCTTTGTCTTGTTATTTATTTACATTGCAGTGATTGCTGTTTCTTATGTATTGATCGCTTATCTACCAGAGACACTCGTCTACGGCATTACGATTGGAGCTTTTCTCCTCGCAGTATCCGTCTCAGGCGCTCTCTATCTCTATTATGCAAATAAATTTAAAAAGGCTCTTGAAGAATAAGAGCCTTTTTACTGTATGAACATTTAATTTCTAATTTCATCGAGTAAACTTTGAGCGGTTGTCGTCGGATTGACACGGACACGGTTGAGTGACAGTAAACCATTTGATAAGGAAGCAAGGCCATTATTGGTTGTTAATCCCATTTTGTAACCTAATTTTTCAGCGATTTGCATCGTTGTCTCGCTGTATCGTCCAGATGGATAAGCCACAGTGGTCGTTGTCTGAGATAAGTTGCTGTCTAGAAACTGCTTAGAGTCCTGTAATTCGCTATTTTGAGCATCTGGGCTTGAAACAGATAAATCAGGGTGATTGACGGTGTGATCTTCAAAAGACATACCGTTTTGTTTCATTTCTTTGATTTCCTCCATCGTGAGTATGTCCTCACGCCCTGCTTGGACAAAGCCAGTGATGACATTGTTGGTAGCTTTCATTTGATACTTTTGTAAGATGGGATAAGCTTGAGTATAAAAATCTTTGAGGCTATCGTCAAAAGTTAGCCAAATGATCTTTTTATTTTCGGGAAGGACATTTTCAGTTAATGCCTTGTATGCTTCATCTGGTGAAAGGGTATAATAGCCCGCTTCTTTCAAAGCTTTTAGATGACTTTCAAAGGTTGTAGGTGAGACGATAAGTCCAGCATTGGCAGCTTCAGATGGCGCCATATCATGGATGGCATGGTACATGAGAATGGGAAGTTTGATCGGTTGATCTTGCTTGACCCATTTGATATTTTCCTTCGCTTTGGAAGTCGATGTCGAGTCATTGGCCTCTTTTGAGGAAGTAGACTGGCTAACTTGACTGATCTTAGGTGTGCTGGCTTGGTTCGGTCGAGCCCGGTATTCTTTCCAAAGAAAGAGTCCACCTGTGATGATCAAAATGAGTAAAACAAGATTTAAAAGTAGTAGTGCATCCCTTTTTTTTCGAGCTTTATTTGCAACGGAGCGACGCTGGGTAGGTTGTGTCATACTGCCTCCTTCATTAGGATTTTTTAACTATATTATACCAAATATAAAAAGGAATAGTATGAATTTTACAGTAAATTTTGATATAATAGGTTTCATACAGAAAGAAATAGAGGAGTGTTTCATGTCTATAAAAATAGCTTTACTTGGTTTTGGAACGGTGGCTAGTGGTGTGCCTTTCCTCCTAAAGGAAAATAGAGAAAAAATTGTACAAGCGGCTCATTCAGAGATTGAAGTTGCTAAAGTCTTGGTTAAGGATGATGCTGAAAAAGAGCGACTTCTAGCAGCTGGGAATGACTTTAATTTTGTCACAAACGTTGAAGAAATTCTGACTGATCCTGAGATTACCATCCTTGTAGAATTGATGGGGCGGATTGAGCCAGCAAAGACCTTTATCACTCGAGCTCTTGAAGCTGGCAAACATGTGGTAACAGCCAATAAAGACTTGCTGGCTGTTCACGGAGCAGAGTTGCTGGAAATTGCTCAGAAGCAAAATGTAGCTCTCTACTACGAAGCAGCTGTTGCCGGCGGGATTCCAATCCTGCGTACCTTGGTCAATTCACTGGCTTCTGATAAAATCACCCGTATCTTGGGTGTGGTCAATGGAACCTCTAACTTTATGATGACCAAGATGGTCGAAGAGGGTTGGTCTTATGAAGATGCTCTTGCTGAAGCGCAACGCCTTGGCTTTGCTGAAAGCGACCCGACAAATGATGTTGATGGTATTGATGCGGCTTACAAGATGGTGATTCTCAGCCAGTTTGCCTTTGGTATGAAACTTAAGTTTGAAGATGTGAGCCACCAGGGGATTCGTCATATCACACCAGAAGACGTGGCTGTTGCTCAAGATCTGGGCTATGTAGTCAAATTGGTCGGTTCTATCGAAGAAACCCCATCAGGTATCGCAGCAGAAGTTGCGCCAACTTTTCTACCTAAAGCGCATCCTTTGGCTAGTGTCAATGGGGTGATGAATGCTGTCTTTGTCGAATCCATTGGTATCGGTGAGTCCATGTACTACGGACCGGGAGCTGGGCAAAAACCAACTGCGACGAGTGTTGTAGCTGATATTGTCCGCATCAGCCGTCGTCTGAGTGAGGGAACAGTTGGCAAAGCCTTTAATGAATTTAGTCGTGAGCTGGTCTTATCTAAGCCAGAAGATGTCAAGACTAGCTACTACTTCTCAGTTTTGGTGTCTAGCTCGCAAGATCGTGTCAAAGACTTGGTAGAAATGTTCAATACGCAGGGAGTGGCTTTCAAGCTAATTCGACAGACGCAAACAACTGATGAGAAAACTCGTGCTGTCATTTTGACGCAAGAGATCAGCAAAGCACAGCTACAGGCTATCACAACTCAAATCAATGATGCTATTGATGTTGACTTACTCAATACCTTTAGAGTCTTAGGAGATTAAGATGAAAATTATTGTACCTGCAACCAGTGCTAATATTGGCCCAGGATTTGATTCAGTCGGTGTAGCTGTTAGTAAGTACTTGACGATTGATGTACTAGAGGAGCAAGAGGAGTGGGTCATTGAACATGATCTGAACCCTCGCATTCCAAACGATAAACGAAATTTACTGATAAAGGTGGCTTTGCAGCTAGCTCCAGATATTCGCCCTCATCATTTGAAAATGACTAGCGACATCCCGCTAGCACGTGGTCTTGGATCATCCAGCTCTGTTATCGTTGCTGGGATTGAACTGGCTAATCAACTAGGAAATCTAGAATTATCTGATTATGAAAAGTTAAATTGGGCGACTAAAATAGAAGGACATCCTGATAATGTAGCTCCGGCTATTTTTGGAAGTTTGGTGATTTCAAGTGTCTTTAAGGGAGCGGTCTCCTCTATTCAGGCTGACTTTCCAGACTGTTCTTTCATTGCCTATGTTCCAAAGTATGAGCTGAAGACCCGAGACAGTCGTGGTGTTTTACCTTTTAAATTTTCATACAAAGAAGCTGTCGCAGCCAGCTCGATTGCTAATGTAGCGATTGCTGCACTTTTACAGGGAGATCTGGTCAAGGCGGGTCGTGCCATCGAGTCTGACCGCTTTCACGAGCGCTTCCGTCAAAAATTAGTTAGAGAATTTCCAAATATTAAAAAAGTAGCTAAAAAAAGCATGGTGCTTATGCGACTTATTTGTCTGGAGCAGGGCCGACTGTCATGGTGTTGGCTCCGAAAGATCGGGCAAAATTAATTCAAACACGTATCGAAAGATGCAAGTATAATGGGCAAGTGTTCTTGCTTGATGTCGATCGAGAAGGCGTTCGAGTAGAAAGATAAGGCTGGGCAAGATGTCCAGTCTTTTTAAATTTGCAAGAGCAAAGATACATAGATAGAGGTTCTTGTAATTTTTTTCAAATTCTAAATACGACTTCTTTAGCGATGCGGAAGTGTGAAGACAAACTTTATTTGTTTGAAGATATTTTTCCTTTTCACTTTTTATAAGCCAGAAATATTCCTTTTTGTTATTTTTTTCAGAATTTTTCTATCTTTTTGTGGATTTTATGATATAATCGAATTACTTTTTACAAGGGGGATGAAAAGCATGAACAAACTTGAATGGCAGGATCTTGCTAGTCAGTTGGGTCTTCAATACGATGAAGATGTAGCTGTTATTTTTGGTGAAAAGGAAGGCTATACGCTATTTATTGAGGATGCTGGAGAAAAAATGTATCGCATTTGTTTCTCAGTAAAAGGAGATGAAGCTCTTTCTATCACAGAAGATCTGAAGCAACTCAGAAAATCTACCAAAGGCATGAGCGGTGTTTTGCAAACTCGTTATAAGTTGGCAGTGACCGTCAAAGGCGGTATGAGTAAGGCTAAGACCAAAGAATTGATCGTACAATGTTTAGATGCTAGCCTTTCTTTCTTGAGAGAGCATGGCTTGGCAAATGTATGTGAGCATACAGGAGAAGCGACTTCCACCGCTGTTTATCAGGTGGGTACAAATCTACTGATCTTATCAGCAGATAGTTTTCAACAGTTGAGCTCAGGCCTTGCGATTGAAAATCAAAGCTATGACCAACAAAAAGAAAATGTTGTTGGTGGAATCGTGGGAGCTTTTGTAGGGTGCTTGATCGGTGGAGCAGTTACGTTAGGCATTGCTCAGTTAGGCTATGTGTCTTTTGTGTCAGGCTTGGTTATGGGAGTGTGTACGATTAAAGGTTACGAGCTCTTTGGCAAGAAATTATCTAAACTAGGAATTGCAGTTAGTGTTTTCTTTATGTTTGTTATGATTTTATTAGCACATCAGTTTGATTATGCTTTTCTTCTTGCTAGAGAGATAGGGGTAGATGTTTTCACTGCTTTCTCTTCTTTTACAGAGTATCTTTTGGCAGGAGGAAATGTTCATCACAATTATTGGGTGAATCTTGGTTTACTCTATATCTTTACAGGAATTGGTGCGTATTCTATGGTACACAGTGCTCTTAGCAAGCAAAAACTAAAGTATATCACGCGAAAATTATAAAAAAAGCTGGCTCTGGCCAGTTTTTTTTTATTTTTATCGAAAATACAATGTAATTTTGATATAATAGAATCACTTTGTGATAAGAAAGAGAAATCATGATTAAGATAGAATTATTAAAGACGGAGTTGTCAGGAATTGATATCCGTTTTGACGAACCTTTAAAAAAGTATACCTATACAAAGGTTGGAGGTCCTGCTGACTATCTAGCTTTTCCACGTAATCGTTATGAATTAATTCGTATTGTCCAGTTTGCTAATAAAGAACAGATCCCGTGGATAGTTTTAGGAAATGCTAGTAATATTATTGTACGAGACGGTGGTATTCGTGGTTTTGTCATTATGTTTGATCAGTTGCACACGATTATGGTGAATGGGTATACGATGGAGGTTGAGGCTGGTGCTAAACTCATTGATACGACTCATGTTGCGTTACATCATAGTTTGACTGGTTTTGAGTTTGCCTGTGGTATTCCAGGCAGTATTGGCGGTGCAGTCTTTATGAATGCTGGAGCCTATGGTGGAGAGATAGCGCATGTCTTGGTTTCTTGTAAGGTCTTAACTCCAGATGGAGAGATCAAGACGGTTCATGCGGAGGATATGAAGTTTGGCTATCGTTCTTCTGTAATCCAAAAGACGGGAGATATTGTTATTTCGGCTAAATTTGCTCTCGCTCCTGGAAATCATACAGCTATCCGTCAGGAGATGGATCGCTTGACACATCTGCGAGAGCTGAAGCAACCTCTAGAATACCCATCATGCGGCTCAGTGTTTAAGCGTCCTTTGGGACATTTTGCTGGTCAACTGATTAGTGAAGCAGGGCTTAAAGGGCATCGTATCGGTGGAGTAGAAGTTTCCACTAAGCACGCAGGATTTATGGTCAATGTAGCTGATGGAAATGCTCAGGATTATGAAGATTTGATTGCACATGTTATCCAAACAGTCGAGAAGAATTCTGGCATTACCTTGGAGCGAGAAGTCCGCATTATTGGTGAGGCTCCGACTGAAGCCTAATGTGTTATTGGCTTTGAAAAGTGTAGAAGTGATCATAGCTAAGAGCAGCAAATGAGAATAATATTTTTTAAATGTATCTTATTTCGCTTAGCTCCTTGTCTTTCATGGAGGGGGTGACGCCTATCGAAATCGCAAGTATACAGGGCCCTAGTTGCCCTCGAGAAGTAGAAGTGGCTTGACAGGGCCCTGATCTGTTAATACATGAAAAAGAAGGAATTTATGCGAATTGAAAAAACCAATTATTGAATTCAAAAATGTTTCTAAGGTTTTTGAAGATAGCAATACTGTTGTTTTAAAAGACATTAACTTTGAGCTTGAGGAAGGGAAATTCTATACTCTTCTTGGTGCTTCTGGATCTGGTAAGTCGACGATTTTAAATATTATTGCAGGACTTCTAGATGCGACTAGTGGGGATGTATATCTAGATGGTGTGCGGATTAATGATGTTCCAACGAATAAACGTGATGTTCACACCGTTTTTCAATCTTATGCGCTTTTCCCTCATATGAATGTCTTTGAAAATGTAGCTTTTCCACTACGTTTGCGTAAGGTAGAGAAAGAAGAAATCCAGCGCCGTGTACGTGAAGTCTTGAAAATGGTTCAACTAGAAGGATTTGAACGCCGTTCTATCCAAAAATTATCTGGAGGTCAGCGTCAGCGGGTAGCCATTGCTCGGGCTATCATCAATGAACCTCGTGTAGTCCTCTTAGATGAGCCCTTGTCTGCTCTTGATTTAAAGCTTCGCACAGACATGCAGTATGAACTCCGTGAATTGCAACAGCGCTTGGGCATTACCTTTGTCTTTGTCACCCATGATCAGGAAGAAGCTCTTGCGATGAGTGATTGGATCTTTGTCATGAATGACGGTGAGATTGTTCAATCAGGAACGCCAGTTGATATTTATGATGAACCGATTAACCATTTTGTTGCGACCTTTATTGGAGAGTCTAACATTCTTCCAGGAAAGATGATTGAAGACTATTTAGTAGAGTTTAACGGCAAGCGTTTTGAAGCTGTGGATGGAGGTATGCGTCCCAACGAATCGGTCGAAGTGGTTATTCGTCCAGAAGATCTTCGCATCACTCTGCCAGAAGAAGGAAAGCTGCAGGTTAAAGTCGATACTCAGCTTTTCCGTGGAGTCCACTATGAAATCATCGCCTATGACGAACTGGGCAATGAATGGATGATTCACTCGACACGTAAAGCCATTGTCGGTGAAGTCATTGGCCTTCAGTTTGAGCCAGAAGATATTCATATTATGCGTCTCAATGAGACAGAAGAAGAATTTGATGCTCGTATCGAAGAGTATGTTGAAATCGAAGAGCAAGAAGCAGGTCTGATTAATGCAATCGAGGAGGAAAGAGATGAAGAAAACAACCTCTAGCCTCTTTGTCGTTCCATATTTTTTATGGATCGTACTGTTTGTATTGGCACCGGTGGCTATGATTGTTTGGAACTCCTTCTTTAATATCGAAGGAGGATTCACCTTAGAAAACTATCGGACTTATTTTGCTTCTCAGAATCTAACTTATCTAAAAATGAGTTTCAATTCGATTTTTTATGCGGGAATTGTCACTTTCGTTACTTTATTGGTTAGTTATCCTACAGCTTTTTTCTTGACTCAGCTCAAGCACAAGCAGCTCTGGCTCATGCTGATTGTCCTACCGACTTGGATTAATCTTTTGCTGAAAGCATACGCCTTTATCGGGATTTTCGGTCAGGATGGTTCTATTAATCAATTTCTTAGCTTTATCGGGGTTGGACCTCAGCAAATTCTTTTTACCGATTTTTCTTTCATCTTTGTAGCGAGCTATATTGAGCTTCCGTTCATGATTTTACCGATTTTTAATGTTTTGGATGATTTGGATCAAAATCTCATTAACGCTAGTCGTGATTTGGGGGCCAATCGTTGGGAGACTTTTCGTCGTGTCATCTTCCCGCTTTCTATGAATGGTGTACGTTCAGGAGTTCAGTCAGTTTTTATTCCCAGTCTTAGTCTCTTTATGCTGACTCGTTTGATTGGTGGTAATCGTGTAATCACTCTTGGTACAGCTATCGAACAGCATTTTCTGACAACACAAACTGGGGCATGGGTTCAACTATCGGAGTTGTATTGATTGTTGCTATGCTACTGATTATGTGGGCAACCAAAGAAAGGAGAGATCGATGAAGAAACTATCCAGTATCTATCTAGCTTTTGTCTTTCTGGTTCTCTATTTGCCAATTTTTTATCTGATCGGTTATGCTTTTAATGCTGGTAATGATATGAATCGGTTCACTGGTTTTGACTTCTCGCATTTTGAAAATCTATTTGGTGATAATCGATTGATGTTGATTCTTGTCCAGACTTTCTTTTTGGCCTTTTTATCTGCCCTAATTGCGACGATTATTGGTACATTTGGAGCTATTTACATCTATCAGGCTAAAAAGAAATACCAGGAAGCTTTTCTATCTATCAACAATGTCTTGATGGTAGCACCCGATGTTATGGTTGGTGCTAGTTTTCTGATTCTTTTTACCAATATGAAGTTTCAACTGGGCTTTATTTCTGTACTGGCCAGCCATGTGGCTTTCTCTATTCCTATTGTGGTGTTGATGATTCTGCCTCGCTTGAAAGAAATGAACGGAGACATGATTAAGGCGGCCTATGACCTAGGTGCTAGTCAGCTGCAAATGCTAAAAGAAATTATGCTTCCTTATCTGACACCTGCTATTATTGCGGGCTATTTCATGGCTTTCACCTATTCTCTGGATGATTTTGCAGTAACCTTCTTTGTAACGGGAAATGGTTTCTCAACTCTTTCCGTCGAGATATACTCGCGAGCACGTCAAGGAATTTCGCTAGAAATCAATGCTTTGTCTGCCCTTGTCTTCCTATTTAGTATTTTACTGGTGATTGGCTATTATTTCATTTCACGTGAAAAGGAGGAGACTGTATGAAAAAACTCTATTCTTTTCTAGTAGGTGTTTTGGGGATTGTTGTCTGCCTATGGCTAATCAGTTTTCATCTGGAAAATCAAACGAAAAGCGGTGGAAACGATAAATTAGTTGTTTATAATTGGGGAGATTATATAGATCCTGAGTTATTAGAAGCATTTACCAAAGAAACGGGTGTGCAGGTCCAGTATGAGACATTTGACTCAAATGAATCGATGTATACCAAGATAAAACAGGGTGGAACGACTTATGATATTGCGATTCCCAGTGAGTACATGATTGCTAAGATGATGAAGGAAAAACTGGTCGAAAAGCTTGATCATAGTCAGATAAAAGGGATGGAAAATATTGGTTCAGAATTTTTGAATCAGCCTTTTGATCCAGGAAACCAATACTCTGTTCCATATTTTTGGGGAACCTTGGGAATTGTTTACAATGAAAAACTAATCAATAAAGCTCCTGAGCATTGGGATGATCTCTGGAAACCAGAATACAAACTCTATCATGTTGATTGATGGGGCGCGTGAAGTTATGGGGATTGGTCTTAATTCTCTCGGCTATGGTCTTAATGATAAGAATGCAAATCATTTACAAGAAGCTGTGGATAAGCTTTATAAGTTAACCCCAAATATCAAAGCTATTGTGGCAGATGAGATGAAGGGGTACATGATTCAAAATAATGCAGCGATTGGTGTGACTTTCTCTGGAGAGGCTAGGCAGATGCTAGAGAAAAACGAAAATTTACGTTATGTTGTACCAAGTGAAGCTAGCAATCTTTGGTTTGATAATATCGTTATTCCAAAAACGGTCAAAAACAAAAAAGCTGCCTATCAATTTATCAACTTTATGTTACGACCAGAGAATGCTTATAAAAATGCTCTTTATGTTGGATATGCAACACCCATTCCAAAAGCCAAGGCTCTTTTGCCAAAAGAAGTCCAAGATGATGAGGCTTTTTATCCAACGGCAGAAACGATGAAACACTTAGAAGTCTATAAACAAATTGGACCAAAGTGGTTAGGGATTTATAATGATCTCTATCTTCAGGTCAAAATGTATAGAAAATAAAAGCATTTCTAAAAAGAAATTAGACTAAAGCTTATTTGCTTTGGTCTTTTTTATTAAAGTTGCTCTAATTAACAGCTGTATCATTGTCATCCGATTTTAAATTAATAGTAGCATTATATTGTTAATATAATAAACCTTTTGAAAAAATGTAAAATTTGCTTATATAAGTGATTATGGGTATAATGGTATATGTGGGGTGCTGTAGGTAAAAAATAGATGAATGGCATTAATCAGTAGTTTAGTAACTATAGCAATCCTGTATTAAGGAGGAAAGTAGATGAATTGGGAAAAACGCCAAAAATTTTCGATTAGGAAATTCAGTGTAGGTGTAGCTTCTGTCGTGGTAGGATGCTTTTATCTTGGTACGACGGGACATTCTCAACGTGTCATGGCAGACGAAATAGATTCAGATACAGAAGTAACGAGAAAACAGAATGAGGTAGATGCAGAAGGTGAATCTATTTTACCAAAAACAGAAAAAGAGCAAGAAACCGCATTTAGCTCGTCTACAGAACCTGTATCTGCACAAGATCGTAAAGTGACTATCAATTATCGTGTTGTTTATATTGATTCAAAGACAAAGCAAGTTGTTTATTCTGAAGAAAAGACAGTCACAGTTACTACTAAAGATACTAAAGCTAGTACAGTAGTTAAGGAGTATGGTGCGGCTTTGGTAAATGAAGCAGCTCTGAACGACTACTATGTTGCTGATGGAAATAGCCTTGAAAAGACAGTAGCCGTTACAGAAGGGGAACAAAATCAAATCACATATGAGGTTGATCGATTCCAAGATAGCTCAGATGAGACTTCACAAACTGAACGTTATGTTACCCTTCAGTATGATGTAATTTATCAAGAAAAGGAAACTGGTATTGAGCTTTATCGTGAAACAAAGTATATAAGTTTTAATTCAAACGATAAAATTGCAGAGACAACTGTAAATGACAATGCAACTTCACTTGGCATTGTACCAGAATTAGAAGGGTATAATCTTGTTCATGAAGCGACTCCCACCAAGCTCATTGAAGGGTATTTCAATGAAATACGATATACAGTCTCTAAAAAAGATAAAACTAGAGACCAGCAAGCTATAACAGATGCAGTCAGATATACTCCACAACTGATAGACGAAAATATCAAAGTTGGTGAAACACCAAACTTGACTGATAATGTAACGAATATGTCAGATCTTCCAAGCGGAACGAAAATTAAGGATATAACACCTTCAGGAAAAATTGATACACAATCTCCAGGTGATTATATGGGTCGTATTGAAGTTGAATATCCTGACAACTCTAAAAAAGAACTGAATGTGTCCGTTCATGTTCACGGATATCTATTACACTATCAGACTGTTACTGTTAAAGAAGTTATCAAAGTTGGTGATTCGTATAATTTGACGGATAATGTTATAGATAATACTATTTACCCTTCGCCAGTTCCAGTTGCTAAAATCATAGATATCACTCCTGCTGGAGCAGTTGACAATGCTAAGCCAGGTTATTATATTGGGCGCGTACGTATAGAGCGCCAAGACGGAAGTGGTAATGTTGAAGAAGTTGATGTACCGATTGAAGTTTATGCATGGGATAAAACCACATACCAACCGCAAGTAAATCCTGAGGTTATCAACGTAGGAGAAATACCAAATCTGACAGACAAGGTAAGTAACTTGCCAGATCTTCCAGCGGGTACAACCGTAACGGATGTGACTCCAGCTGGATCAATTGATAATACAACCCCAGGTGATTACACAGGTAAGCTCAAAGTGACTTATCCAGACGGATCAAGCGAAGAAGTAGACGTACCAGTACGTGTGAACGCACCACGTCCAAGCGATGCAGACACGTACCAACCACAAGTAACCCCAGAAACGATTAACGTAGGAGAAACACCAAATCTGACAGACAAGGTAAGTAACTTGCCAGATCTTCCAGCAGGCACAACCGTAACAGATGTGACTCCAGCTGGCTCCATCGATAATACAACCCCAGGTGATTACACAGGTAAGCTCAAAGTGACTTATCCAGACGGATCAAGTGAAGAAGTGGACGTATCAGTACGTGTTAACGCACCACGTCCAAGCGACGCAGACACATACCAACCACAAGTAACTCCTGAGGTTATCAATGTAGGTGAAACACCAAATCTGATAGACAAGGTAAGTAACTTGTCAAATCTTCCAGCCGGCACCACAGTAACAGACGTAACCCCAGCTGGCTCCATCGATAACACAACTCCGGGTGACTACACAGGTAAGGTCAAAGTGACTTATCCAGACGGATCAAGCGAAGAAGTGGACGTACCAGTACACGTTAATACACCACGTCCAAGCGATGCAGACACGTACCAACCACAAGTAACCCCAGAAGTTATCAACGTAGGAGAAACACCAAATCTGACAGACAAGGTAAGTAACTTGTCAAATCTTCCAGCCGGCACAACCGTAACAGATGTAACCCCAGCTGGCTCGATCGATAACACAACTCCGAGTGACTACACAGGTAAGGTCAAAGTGACTTATCCAGACGGATCAAGCGACGAAGTGGACGTACCAGTACACGTTAATACACCACGTCCAAGCGACGTAGACACGTATCAACCACAAGTAACCCCAGAAGTTATCAATGTAGGAGAAACAGCAAATCTGACAGACAAGGTAAGTAACTTGCCAGATCTTCCAGCCGGTACAACAGTAACAGATGTGACTCCAGCTGGATCAATTGATAACACAACCCCAGGTGATTACACAGGTAAGCTCAAAGTGACTTATCCAGACGGATCAAGCGAAGAAGTAGACGTGCCAGTACGTGTTAACGCACCACGTCCAAGCGACGCAGACACATACCAACCACAAGTAACACCAGAAACGATTAACATAGGAGAAACACCAAATCTGACAGACAAGGTAAGTAACCTGCCAGAACTTCCAGCAGGAACAACTGTTACAGACGTAACTCCAGCTGGCTCCATCGATAACACAACCCCAGGTGACTACACAGGTAAGCTCAAAGTGACTTATCCAGACGGATCAAGCGACGAAGTGGACGTACCAGTACGTATTAACGCACCACGTCCAAGCGACGCAGACACATACCAACCACAAGTAACACCAGAAACGATTAACATAGGAGAAACACCAAATCTGACAGACAAGGTAAGTAACCTGCCAGAACTTCCAGCAGGAACAACTGTTACAGACGTAACTCCAGCTGGCTCCATCGATAACACAACCCCAGGTGACTACACAGGTAAGCTCAAAGTGACTTATCCAGACGGATCAAGCGACGAAGTGGACGTACCAGTACGTATTAACGCACCACGTCCAAGCGACGCAGACACATACCAACCACAAGTAATCCCAGAAGTTATCAACGTAGGTGAAACACCAAATCTGACAGACAAGGTAAGCAACCTGCCAGAGCTTCCAGCCGGCACAACAGTAACAGATGTAACCCCTTCAGGTTCAATCAACAACACCACTCCGGGTGATTACACAGGTAAGCTCAAAGTGACTTATCCAGACGGATCAAGCGAAGAAGTGGTTGTGCCAGTACGTGTTAACGCACCACGTCCGAGCGACGCAGACACATACCAACCACAAGTAACCCCAGAAACGATTAATGTAGGAGAAACACCAAATCTGACAGACAATGTAAGTAACTTGCCAGATCTTCCAGCAGGCACAACCGTAACAGATGTGACTCCAGCTGGCTCCATCGATAACACAACTCCGGGTGATTACACAGGTAAGGTCAAAGTGACTTATCCAGACGGATCAAGCGACGAAGTGGACGTACCAGTACACGTTAATACACCACGTCCAAGCGACGCAGATACATACCAACCACAAGTAACACAAGAAACGATTAACGTAGGAGAAACACCAAATCTGACAGACAAGGTAAGTAACTTGCCAGATCTTCCAGCAGGAACAACAGTAACAGATGTAACTCCAGCTGGCTCCATCGATAACACCACCCCGGGTGACTACACAGGTAAGGTCAAAGTGACTTATCCAGACGGATCAAGTGAAGAAGTGGACGTGCCAGTACACGTTAATACACCACGTCCAAGCGATGTAGATACTTACCAACCGCAAGTAAATCCTGAGGTTATCAACGTAGGAGAAACACCAAATCTGACAGACAAGGTAAGTAACTTGCCAGATCTTCCAGCCGGTACAACCGTAACAGATGTAACCCCAGCTGACTCCATCGATAACACAACCCCAGGTGATTACACAGGTAAGGTCAAAGTGACTTATCCAGATGGATCAAGCGAAGAAGTGGACGTACCAGTTAAGGTAGTGGATAACAATCCAAACTCTCAACCAAGTCCGAATCCGAACCCGGACCGACTTCCAAATTCACCAACCATCAACCCAGTTAAACCAGGTGATAAGATCACTGCAGTCGTAACAGACGATAAAGGTAAATCAAGTAAGCCAACAACAGTTATTGTTGATAATGATAGTAACAAACCGGCGCCTAAACCAGATAACAACAATAATGGTAATAACGGTAATAACAACAATAACGGTAACAATCAAAACAATGGCAATAACAACAATGATAAAGGTCGTGATTTGACACCACCAACCATCAATCCAGTTAAACCAAGTGATAAAGAAATCACAGGTCACAGCAAGGATGGCGGAAAAGTGAAAGTACTTTTTCCAGATGGTAAGATTGTTGAAACCCCAGTTAAGCCAGGTGGTCTTTGGAAAGTAACAATTCCGGGCACCACTGTCTTGAAACCAGGTGATAAGATTACTGCAATCGTAACAGACGATAAAGGTAGATCAAGTAAACAGGCTGTGACTACTGTTGGAAATGATGATAACAAACCGGCACCTAAACCAGATGACAACAAAAACTCTGGTAACAACGGTGACAACCAAAACAATGGTAATGACCAAAATAACAACGGTAATCATCAAAACAGAAATGGTAAGAATAACCACAATAAACCAGCTGTTTCAGATACCCTACATACCAACCATGGCGGCCACGACAATAGCTTGTCAGTAGATAGTGCACGTACAGGTGCAGCAGTTACTGCGACAACAGGTAAGAGCTTGCCAAATACTGGTGAAGAAAATCTTGCATTCTTGCCAGCAGTTGCTTGGGCAGTATTAGGTATTGGAGTTCTTGGACTAGCAAATACAAGAAGAAAAGATGAAAAATAATTGAAACAGCTAAAAAAGAAAATTTTTCTTAAATGTTGAAATGATTATTTTGTCGTTAGAAAAGGAAGTGAAAATGAACTTTTACTTCCTTTTCTTGTTCCTCTTCTTATTTCGTGTTACAATAAGAGTATTGAAATTTAGAGGAAAGAACATGATTTATTTAGATAATTCAGCAACAACCAAGCCTTATCCTGAGACTTTGGCCACTTATACAGAGGTGGCTTCTAAAATATGGGGCAATCCTTCCAGTTTGCACAGTTTAGGCAGTCAAGCAACCCGTCTCTTAGAAGCTTCACGTAGGCAAATTGCAGAGCTTTTAGGAAAGTCTTCGTCGGAGATTTTTTTTACGTCCGGAGGGACAGAGGGGGACAACTGGGTGCTTAAGGGAGTCGCCTTTGAAAAGGTTCCTTTTGGTAAACACATTATCGTATCTAGCATCGAGCATCCCGCTGTTAAAGAATCAGCCCTCTGGTTGCAAAGTCAAGGATTTGAAATAGATTTTGCACCTGTTGATAATTCTGGTTTTGTTGATGTAGATAAGCTAGCAGAGCTGATTCGACCAGACACTACTCTGATCTCCATCATGGCTGTCAATAATGAAATCGGCAGTCTTCAGCCTATCCAAAAAATATCAGAACTGTTAGCAGACAAGCCGACTATTTCCTTTCATGTGGATGCTGTTCAAGCTGTTGCGAAGATTCCGACAGTTGCTTATCTAACGGACCGTGTGGATTTTGCAACATTTTCTAGTCATAAATTTCACGGTCTGCGGGGCGTAGGATTTGTCTATATCAAGTCTGGTAAGAAAATCAGTCCCCTCTTGACTGGTGGTGGCCAGGAGTCGGACAAGCGTTCAACGACGGAAAATTTAGCTGGCATTGCAGCGACAGCCAAGGCTCTGCGTCTGGCTATGGAAAAGCAAGAATTATTTGCTCAGCGGACGGCTCAGATGAAGAAAATTCTCCTTGAAGAGCTGCAGAAGTATCCAGATGTGGTGATTTTCTCAGATATAGAGGATTTTGCACCCCATATACTAACCTTTGGGATCAAGGGAGTGCGGGGTGAAGTCGTCGTCCATGCTTTTGAAGACTACGAGATCTATATCTCGACGACCAGCGCTTGCTCTTCTAAGGCAGGAAAGCCAGCAGGAACTCTCATCGCTATGGGTGTCGAAAAGTCTCTCGCTCAAACGGCTGTCCGTATCAGTTTGGATCTTGATAACGATATGAGCCAGATGGAGCAGTTTTTGACAACTTTTAAATTATTTACGAAAAAACCAGAAAAGTAAGGTAAACAATGCAATATTCAGAAATTATGGTACGCTACGGTGAGCTGTCTACTAAGGGCAAGAACCGCATGCGCTTTATCAACAAACTCAAACGCAATATTCAGGCTGTCTTGTCAGTCTATCCGCAGGTCCATGTCAAGGCTGATCGTGACCGGACCCATGTTTATCTGCACGGTACAGACTATCAGCCAGTCGCTGAGTCACTCAAGCAGATTTTCGGCATTCAGAATTTCTCGCCATCTTATGAAATCGAAAAATCTGTACCAGCCCTAATCGAAGCTGTCCAAACCATCATGAAGGAAGTCTATCAAGAAGGTATGACCTTTAAGATTTCCAGCAAACGCAGTGATCACAGCTTTGAATTGGATAGCCGCGAGCTTAACCAAACGCTTGGGGATGCTGTTTTTAAGGCCATTCCAAATGTTCAGGTCAAGATGAAAGCGCCAGACATTGAGCTGCGTGTCGAGATACGTGAAGAAGCTGCTTATATCTCTTATGAGACGATTCGTGGTGTTGGGGGCTTGCCAGTTGGTACTTCAGGTAAGGGTATGCTTATGCTGTCTGGCGGGATTGACTCACCAGTGGCGGGATATTTGGCTCTCAAGCGCGGTGTAGATATTGAAGCAGTTCACTTTGCCAGTCCCCCTTATACCAGTCCAGGCGCTTTGAAAAAGGCTCAAGATTTAACGCGAAAATTGACCAAGTTTGGCGGCAACATCCAGTTTATTGAAGTGCCTTTCACAGAGATTCAAGAGGAAATCAAGGCTAAAGCTCCAGAAGCCTACCTGATGACCCTAACTCGTCGCTTTATGATGCGTATTACGGATCGGATCCGAGAGGAGCGGGGGGGGTCAAGTCATCATCAATGGAGAAAGTCTAGGTCAGGTGGCAAGTCAAACCATCGAGAGTATGCAGGCTATTAATGCAGTAACCAATACACCGGTTATCCGTCCAGTCGTGACGATGGACAAGCTGGAAATCATTGAGATAGCAGAAAAAATCGATACTTTCCAAATTTCTATCCAGCCATTTGAAGACTGTTGCACTATTTTTGCACCCGACCGGCCTAAAACCAATCCGAAAATCAAGAATGCAGAGCAGTACGAAGCTCGCTTAGATGTTGAAGGTTTGGTAGAACGTGCTGTTGCAGGCATCATGATTACAGAAATCACACCACAAGCAGAGGCTGATGAAGTTGATGAATTGATTGAGGACTTATTGTAAAAAAGAAGTGGGGAATTAACAATGGCAATGATTCTTTTCATTCCATTTTTGCTGATTCGTTTTCCTTTATTGAGTCATTTCGGCAAAAACGCTTTGTCACGCGCAGCTTATTTTGCGCCAATGGAAGGAAATGAAAAAATTGCTTATGTGATATATCAGATTAGTAATCTTGGTTTGTTTTTGTTTTCCTGTTTCATTGGGATCAAGTTTGATTTCTCAGCTCTCTTTTATATGGGAGCGGCCATTTATCTACTTGGTTTGACTTTGTGTGCTATCAGTATGAGGGACTTCGCTAGACCACATGCAAACGGCATGAATACAAAGGGGCTTTATCGCTATTCCCGTAATCCCATGTATATGGCATATTTTATTTGTTTTCTAGGCATAGCTTTGCTGACTCAGTCCCTCACTTTCTTTGTTATCCTTCTAATTTTTCAATTATCAGGACATTGGATTATCCTTGCTGAGAAAAGATGGTGTTTGGCTCACTTTGGTGATTATTATCAAAATTATAAAAAGCAAGTAAGACGCTATTTTTAAATTCTTTGAGTGGATTATTTACTTGATAAGATGGTGAATATCTAAAAAAATGTAAAGACGATTTTTCAAAAATACAGGAAGGAACTAACATGGGAGACTGGGATTCGTTTTTAAGGGGACTGTTATCTGCATTTTCTTGGAGAGATGGACAAGATAATGCCCTGCTATTTGGCAAGCCTAGTTGGACTTATATATTAGAATTGTCTGTTCATTTTTTGATTTTCTTGTTTCTGTACTTTCTCATTTTTTTAGTATTTATAAAAAGAGAAAAGAAAACAGAGTTAGTAAGAATATTTTTAGAGAAATATGGGATAACATGCGTCAAAAAGGAGTTATTAAATCCTTTTTGGGTATGATCATCGGATTACCTATTGTATTTTTAGTTTTTCCCGCATATGAAGGTTATCGTATTGTGAACGGTATTTGGCGCTATCATTATTTTACAAATCAACCAACAGAGGTTAAAAATGGGATATTGATTGATGTGGATACGTATGTTGGTGGAAGAAAATCCACTTATTCACGTATAACTCTTACTATTCTCACCGAAGGAAGAAAAAGAGAAGTGAATATCTCGGATAGTAGTAAAAGTCTTGCAAAAGCTGTAAAAGAACATTTGAAACCCCCGCTTTTTATTGAGGTTCATGTGAATAAGCGAGGAAAAATTGTCTACTTGGACTAATTGAACGAGATAAAGTACTTATCCAGTCGAAAATTCACTTTTATTACACTAAAACACTTGTAAAAACTAGGAAGAAGTGCTATACTAAGAATGTTGACTATGCACGTTCCTGTGCAACCGCACGAACATCGTTGCTCACATAATGAGTATAAAGTGGTTCGTCCCACGATGCTAGGCGAGTCTTCACAAAAATAGGGGGAAACCCCAAAAAAATCATAGGAGGTGCATAATGAGCACATATGCAATCATTAAAACTGGCGGAAAACAAGTTAAAGTTGAAGTTGGTCAAGCAATCTACGTTGAAAAATTGAACGTTGAAGCTGGTCAAGATGTTACTTTTGACGAAGTTGTTCTTGTTGGTGGTGAAAAAACTGTTGTCGGAACTCCACTTGTTGCCGGAGCTACTGTTGTCGGAACTGTTGAAAAACAAGGTAAACAAAAGAAAGTTGTTACTTTCAAATACAAACCTAAAAAAGGCAGTCACCGTAAACAAGGTCACCGTCAACCATACACTAAAGTTGTCATCAACGCTATTAACGCTTAATTTTTAGGAGAACGCATGATACACGCAGTATTTGAGAGAGCTGAAGATGGCGAGCTAAGGCGTGCAGAGATTACTGGACATGCTGAAAGCGGCGAATACGGCTTTGATGTCGTGTGTGCATCGGTTTCAACGCTTGCCATAAATTTTGTCAATTCGGTTGAAAAATTTGCAGGCTATGAACCAACCTTAGAATTAAATGAAAATCAAGGTGGATTCTTACGGGTTGAAGTCCCAAAAGATATCGCACCGAATCAGAGAGAAATGACTCAGCTTTTCTTTGAATCATTTTTCTTAGGAATGGCAAACTTATCGGAGGACTCATCAGAGTTCGTCCAAACAAGAGTTATCACAGAAAACTAACACGGAGGAAAAACATTATGTTAAAAATGAATCTTGCTAACTTGCAATTATTCGCCCACAAAAAAGGTGGAGGTTCTACATCTAACGGACGTGATTCACAAGCGAAACGTCTCGGAGCTAAAGCAGCTGACGGTCAAACTGTTACAGGTGGCTCAATCCTTTACCGCCAACGTGGAACTCACATCTATCCAGGTGTAAACGTTGGTCGCGGTGGAGACGATACTTTGTTTGCGAAGGTTGAAGGCGTAGTACGCTTTGAACGTAAAGGTCGCGATAAAAACAAGTTTCTGTTTACCCAATCGCTAAATAAGGTTATAAAACCGTTAAATAAAAGACTTTCTGAGAGATCAGAGAGCCTTTTTTAGTTTAAGAAGCAAGATGATGGGAGAAACCGTTTCCTTGACTTTATAGTAGTGAAATGATTGAATAGTTTTATAAATACTATATAGGAGGCCGTATGTTTCATTTTTTTACAAAAGTTGAAAGTATTTCAATAGCAGAATTAGAGAAGAGGTTGAAGACAAATATTAAGTTGCTGGATGTTCGGACACCCGCAGAATATAATGGAGGACACATTGAGGGGGCCCAGAATATTCCTTTGAGTCAAATCGGTCATTACTCACAGTCAAAGGAAGAGAAACTTTATGTGATTTGTCACTCAGGCGTTCGTAGTAGATTAGCAGCGGCAAAGCTTAGAAAAAAAGGCTATGATGTTGTTAATATCTCTGGGGGAATGAGGACCTGGACAGGAAAGCTTATATAAAAAGAAAAAACTCTTTGCCATTAAGCTAGAGTAGGCAAAGAGAAGAAGTGCTTATTTAACAGTTGTTGGTATGATGTCTTTCGTTTTACCAGAGTGAGCAATGACACGGTATTCGTTTGGGCTTGCTTCATAGCTGAAAGCGATGGTTGTCGTATCGTCTGGTAATTTTTGAGCAATATCAGCGATGGTTTGGCGGAAACCTTGTAAGATTTGCTTGTCTTCCTCAGTGGCTGTTTTATTATCAAAAGCTGCCATCATTTCTTTTGTCCCAGCAGCTGTATCACCTTTGATAGAAGCTGTAATGACAGTATGTCCATTTGGAAAGGCTTCGTCTTTAACATCTTTATCTACTTTGATGTTGAAGTCTTTAGAGTTTCCATTTGGGTCAAAAATAGATTTCAACTCATTAATCACATCTTCCTGAGAAGTGCTAGCTGATTTAGTTTTTTTGGTCGTTGTTGCAGAAGAGCTATTTTCTTTGGCAGAAGTATTTCCGCTATTAGAAGTGGTAGAGCATGCTGCTAACATGATCAGGGAGAGAGCGATAAAGCTATAAAGTGAAATTTTTTTCATTGATTCCTCCAGGATGTGCTACTAAAATTCGTTTAAATTTATACTCCTAAATGTATTAGGAGATGAAATGTAATTTTATTTTATACAACCGAATATCAATCGTCAAGCGGATTTGGGCAACTTGAGTAAAAAATCATAAAAAGGATATAGGAACTACAGACTGGAATAGAAAAAAAGTAGATGCTTATCTTTGCAAATGATAAGCGTCTACTTTTCAGTTTAAAATATGCTTCTCAATAGCGACGGCAACACCATGTTCATCATTGGAGCAAGTGACCTCGTCTGCTAGGTTTTTGACATGGTCTGAAGCGTTTCCCATTGCAATACCTAGGCCAGCAAATTCTAGCATTTCGATATCATTATTTGCATCCCCCATAGCTATGATTTCCTGAGGCGATATTTTTAGTTTTTTAGCTAATCGTTCTAAGGCAAATGCCTTAGTCACACCTGACGGCATAGCTTCGTAGATGACGGGCTGTGATCGTACGCCACTAAATCGTTGGCAAATATCTTTAGAAAATCTTGCTTCAAACGAGTCAACAGCCTCTTTTTCACCCAAAAACATAGCCTGAAACATGATATGCTTTCCGCTAAGTGCTTCGTCTAGACTAATTTCAACTGGATTAGTAAAGACGTAAGTTGCATCACGCTCTACTATGTCACTAGGTTTTTCCCCAACAACAAAGTAATGTTTTTCGTCAAAGAGAGTAAGTTGAATCGAGGAGTTTAAGGTTAATTCGTAGAGGTAGCGTATGTCTTCCTTTGTAAGTGCAACCCAGTCAATGACAGACCAATCACTAGTCTGGTGAATTGCACAGCCATTGTCTACAATGACATATTCATTTCCTGTGTGAGACCTAGCTGTTCAAAATAAGGTTGAACTCCAAAAGGTGGACGGCCAGTGCAAAGAACGAGTTTGACACCGGCCTTTATAGCTTTGTGAATGGCAGCAATATTTTCTTGAGAAATCTTCTTTTCAGAATTTAACAGAGTTCCATCCATATCAAGAGCCAGTAATTTTATCATTGTTATTCTCCCATTTTTTACTGGGTCTAGTATAGCATAATTTACAGATAAAATCTGGCTTTATAGCAAAATGACTGCCTCTTATGGTATAATAAATAGAATACCCTAGAAGGACGAGAAAAATGAATGTAGAAGATTTAAAAAAACGTCAAGAGAAAATTCGTAATTTCTCCATCATTGCCCACATTGACCATGGGAAGTCAACCTTAGCTGACCGAATTTTGGAGGCGACGGAGACGGTTTCCAGCCGAGAAATGCAGGCTCAACTCTTGGACAGCATGGACTTGGAGCGGGAGCGTGGCATTACTATCAAACTAAATGCTATCGAGCTTAATTACACAGCTAAAGATGGTGAAACCTACATTTTTCACCTGATTGATACGCCGGGACACGTAGACTTCACTTATGAGGTTTCGCGCTCACTTGCAGCTTGTGAAGGGGCTATTTTGGTCGTGGATGCGGCTCAAGGCATCGAGGCTCAAACCTTGGCTAATGTTTATCTAGCGCTGGATAATGACTTAGAAATCCTGCCCGTTATCAATAAAATTGACCTGCCAGCTGCGGATCCTGAGCGGGTGCGGGTAGAGATTGAAGATGTGATTGGGCTGGATGCTAGCGAAGCAGTACTGGCTTCTGCCAAGGCTGGTATCGGGATTGAAGAAATTCTGGAACAAATAGTGGAAAAAGTTCCTGCTCCTACTGGAAATGTAGAAGCTCCACTACAGGCTTTGATTTGATTCAGTTTATGATGCTTATCGTGGCGTTATTTTACAAGTACGTGTAGTAAATGGTGTAGTAAAGCCTGGGGACACTATTCAGCTCATGAGCAATGGCAAGACTTTTGATGTGACCGAAGTAGGAATCTTTACTCCAAAGGCCATTGGTCGCGATTTCCTAGCGACAGGGGATGTTGGCTACATCGCTGCCTCTATCAAGACAGTGCAGGATACTCGAGTCGGAGATACTGTAACCTTAGCTGACAATCCAGCTGCAGAACCTCTGCATGGCTACAAACAAATGAACCCAATGGTTTTTGCAGGTCTCTATCCTATCGAATCTAATAAATACAATGACTTACGTGAAGCACTCGAAAAGCTCCAGTTAAACGACGCTAGTCTGCAGTTTGAACCTGAAACATCTCAGGCATTAGGATTTGGTTTCCGCTGTGGCTTCTTGGGCTTGCTGCATATGGATGTCATTCAGGAGCGTTTAGAGCGGGAGTTTAATATTGATCTAATCATGACGGCTCCGTCTGTTATCTATAAGGTTAATCTGACAGATGGTGAAGCCATTGATGTCTCTAATCCGAGTGAGTTTCCGGATCCGACCAAGATAGACTCTATTGAGGAGCCTTATGTCAAGGCGCAGATTATGGTGCCACAGGAATTTGTCGGAGCAGTGATGGAGTTGGCTCAGCGCAAGCGCGGCGACTTTGTGACCATGGACTATATCGATGATAATCGGGTCAATGTCATCTATCAAATTCCGCTTGCTGAAATTGTCTTTGACTTCTTTGACAAGCTTAAGTCCTCTACTCGCGGCTATGCTAGCTTTGATTACGAAATCTCTGAGTACCGCTCGTCTAAGCTTGTTAAGATGGATATTCTCTAAATGGAGATAAGGTTGATGCCCTCAGCTTTATCGTTCACAAGGAATTTGCCTATGAGCGTGGTAAGCTAATTGTGGATAAGCTTAAGAAAATCATTCCTCGTCAACAGTTTGAAGTACCCATTCAGGCCGCTATCGGTCAGAAAATCGTGGCTCGTACAGACATCAAAGCCCTGCGTAAGAATGTCTTGGCCAAGTGTTATGGTGGTGACGTTTCTCGGAAGCGCAAGCTCCTAGAAAAGCAAAAGGCCGGTAAAAAACGGATGAAAGCGATCGGCTCTGTTGAAGTTCCACAAGAAGCCTTCCTCAGCGTCCTAAGTATGGATGATGAATAGAGAACGAAAAAATATATTTCAGATAGCAAACGTTTTTTAGGGAGCGATTTATTTGGGAGTTTAACACGTTTTTTAGACTCTGGAAAGTTTTTGCGATGAAGGGCTCTGTGCTCTCAAGAGTCACTTTGTTTGTTGAGCTATCTTATGGCAATAAATACTGAGATAGATTAGTAACTTTGACCTCTACAGAAATAGAATATTATGACTGTCAAGGTTGTTCGAAATATAAAGATGATATGAAGAGGCTGGGACAAAAGTCCTAGCCTCTCAATTGTCTTTGGATTGTCGAGCAAGACGCAGTGGTTGAGTGAGCTCTACTACGCTGATTTCATCAGCTTTTACAGCCCTACTCAACTGTGCGGAGGTGGGACGACGAAATCGAATTCTAACGAATTACCGATTTCTGTCCCACTCTCTTTTTTGTGCTATAATATGATATATTGTAAAGTATAGAAAGAGAAAGAAGCGAATATGTCTCAAGAAATTGACCTTGAAAGTATCATCAGCTAGCTTTGCAGAAGCAGAAAGAGCATCGAAAGTTTTTGGCTAGCTTGAAGAAAAAGCCACCTAAAAATCTAGATAAGATTGCCCAGCAAATCCATGATGAGGTCTTTGAGGAGATTGACTGTACAGCCTGTGCAAATTGCTGTAAGACGCTGGGGCCAGACTTTAAGGAAGCTGATATTGTCCGTATTGCTAAGTATTTCAAGATGAAGCTGCCGGCTTTTGAAGAGGAATTTCTGCAGGTGGACGAAGACGGTGACAAGGTTTTCAAGGCTATGCCTTGTCCTTTTTTAGGTGGAGACAATCTCTGCTCGATCTACGATGTCCGGCCAAAGGCATGCCGAGAATTTCCCCATACAGACCGCAAGAAGATTTATCAGATTAATCATCTGACAATCAAAAATACTCTGACCTGTCCAGCGGCTTATCTTTTTGTGGAGAAGCTGCGGGATAGGTTGTAACATTCCCCTCTAAATCTTGTACAAAAACTCTAGGGCGGAAGTATCTTAGATCTGTTAGACTATAGTTAGAATTGAACACGGCCTAAAAGCTGTGTGAAAAAGATGAAATTTTCTCGGAGCAGGAGCCCCTCCGTCAATTTTCCTATTTTCACTTTGCTTTTAACGGTCTTAGTATCTTTTGTGAGGTGAAAAAGAATATGATGCATCAATTCAATCGAACCATGGAATATCTAGAAAGTAAGTTGGACGCAGAAATGGATTTGCAGAAATTCCAGCAGCTATCGGGCTATTCTTATGCTCTTTTTAGCAGGCTCTTTTCCATCCTAGCAGATATGACTTTAGCAGAATATTTGCGCAATCGCAGGCTGTCAGAAGCAGTGACAGACTTGCGGGAAAGCTCTGAGAAAGTCATTGATATAGCACTGAAATACGGCTATGAGTCTGCGGATGCCTTCAGCTCAGCCTTCAAGAAATTCCATGGTGCGACCCCCTCAGAAGTTCGAAATGGAAAACCTTATCGGGTCTTTCCTAGACTTCAATTATCCTTAAAGATTACAGGAGGAAAGAACATGGATATCAAGATTCAAAAGAAACCTGCTTTTACCGTGGCAGGCGTCCTATTGGAAGCTATTGACAATAGCCAGTGCCCGTCTGCATGGGAGAAGCTCTATGCAAATCACAGCTTTGAAAGCCTAGAAAGTCTGGGCAGTGGCCAATCCTTTGGTGTCTGCTCGGATGTCAAAGAAGGCGAAATCATCAACTATATGGCTGCCTATGATGTGAAGAATAAAGCTAAAGCAGAAGAACTAGGTCTGTCAATCAAAGAAATCGCAGAAGCTGAATATGCTATCGTACCAGTCAAGGGGGCTATACCAGCCAGTATCCACCATGCTTGGAAATATGTCTTGGAAGTCTTTTTCCCAGAAACTGGCTATCGCCACTCAGGAGCACCAGATTTTGAAGTTTACACCGAGGGAGACATGTCCTCGCCAGACTATCAAATGGAACTCTGGATTCCTGTGGTGAAATAAAATGCCGATTGCAAGTCATTTTTTAGCTATTGATTACAGAGGAGGATGATGCTATGCTGATGTATTTTGGGGACGTTTCTCTTTGTTATACATATTCACTTGCGATGGCGTTGCATTCGTATGGTTATGATGTTCGCCCTGAGTTTTTGGAAGCCATTATGGTGATGGGAAATGGCGCTAGTATTGTAAAGGAAGATGAAAAACACCCCTTAGTCTTCTTTGATAACGGGATGCCAGATAGTTCTATCAGCCATTCTTTAAACATTCTGGGTTTTACCTATGATGAATACTATATAAAGGATTCTAATGCAGTGAATCTTCTCTCTATCAGAGAAATGTTAAGTAAGTTTTTGCTAAGCGGCCCTGTTGTTCTTGGCCCTTTAGACATGGGTTATCTCACTTATAATCCCAATCATATCCATTTGTATGGGGTGGACCATTTTGTTTCAGTTTATGATCTAGATGATGAGTTTATCTATTTCCATGATCCAGCAGGCTTTGCTTGTATGAAAATGAGTTTCTCAGAATTTTTTAAAGCCTGGGAAGCTAAAAATATCGACTATAAAAGAGGTTCTTTCTCCATGTGGGGAAACTTCCAAAAAATCAAATCTCCAACTTCTAAAGAAGTTTACCAAAAAACATCTATGCTGATGAAACAACAATATGAACGTGGCGAGGAGAATGTGATAGCAAGATATGCTCAGTCGGTAGCGGACAATGGCTTGAATGAAGAACAAAAGCATCTTCATCAATACTTTAGTTTCAAATTAGCTGCTATCAGAAATCTATACATGAGTAACTTCTTAAAAGACCACGATACGGTCAAATCTGAACTAAAAGAAAATTTAGCAAGATTATTCGGCCAAGCTCATCTATTTTGTATCAAGGAAGATTACCAAAAACTATCAGAAGTCTTGTTTGATATTGCTGCGCTAGATAATAAGTTTAGAGATTTGTGTATTCACTATAAAGTAGAGTAGAAGAAGTGAGAAAAACGAAGATGCTGTTTGGTAATGTAGCAGGATCGAAAGAAGGGATAGCAGACTATCAGATGTACTTCTGGATACCAGTGGATAAATAGATTAGAAATCAGCCGTTCGTTTGAGGGCTGTTTTTTTGTGGCTTGTGGTATAATAAACCTACTACAGTTACAGAAAGGATTTCGATTTTGTCATACAAATTTCTACTTTTCGACCTTGATCATACGCTGCTGGATTTTGATACGGCAGAAGACATCGCCCTGACTCATTTTTTGGAGGAGCAGTGCGTGACGGAGATTCAGACCTACAAAGACTATTATATTCCCATGAACAAGGGGCTTTGGCGGGATTTGGAGCAGGGGAAAATCACTAAGCCTGAGCTTGTCAATACGCGCTTTTCTCGTCTTTTTGCTCATTTTGGCATTGAGAAGGATGGCACCGAGTTGGCCCTTCTCTATCAGCGGCATATTGCTCAGCAAGGACAGACCTACGCTGGTGCTAGAGAGCTTTTGGACAGCTTGACGAAAGCTGGGTATGAGATTTACGGAGCTACAAATGGCATCACGGCTATTCAGACTAGTCGCATGGCTCATTCTGATATTGCGCCCTATTTTAATCACATCTTTATTTCGGAGCAGATGGGGACTCAGAAGCCTGAAGCTTTGTTTTATGAAAAAATAGCAGAGCAGATACCAGGTTTTGATAAGATTCAGGCTTTGATGATTGGGGATTCATTAACTGCTGATATTGCCGGTGGAAACAATGCAGGGATTGATACGGCTTGGTATAATCCGAAGGGCTTGACGAATCAAACACAGGCTAGACCAACCTACATTCTCCAATCTTATCAAGACTTGCTAGATTTATTATTAAAATAAGAAGAGGCGAAACGGTCTCTTTTCTGCTATAATAGACCTATGAATCAGCTAATCCAATCAAAGCTGGAACTGCTGCCGACCAGTCCCGGCTGTTACATTCACAAAGACAAAAACGGTACCATTATCTATGTTGGTAAAGCCAAGAATCTTCGCAATCGGGTTCGTTCTTATTTCCGCGGAAGCCATGATACCAAGACGGAGGCGTTGGTATCAGAGATTAAGGATTTTGAGTTTATTGTCACCGAGTCCAATATTGAAGCTTTGCTCCTGGAGATTAATCTAATCAAGGAAAACAAGCCCAAGTACAATATCATGCTCAAGGACGATAAGTCCTATCCATTTATTAAGATTACCAATGAGACCTATCCGCGCCTGATTATCACGCGCCAAGTCAAAAAGGATGGTGGACTTTATTTTGGTCCTTATCCGGATGTTGGTGCGGCCAATGAAATCAAGCGGCTTTTAGATCGGCTTTTTCCTTTTCGTAAGTGTACTAATCCACCTGAGAAAGTCTGCTTTTACTACCATCTGGGCCAGTGCAAGGCCCACACTATTTGCCAGGTAGACAGCCAGTATTTCAAAGAGCTGGCTCAGGAGGTGGCGGCTTTTCTAAAGGGGCAGGATGACCAGATTATTGAGGATTTACGGGGGAAAATGGCTGGCGCGGCGCAAACGATGGAGTTTGAAAAGGCAGCGGAGTACCGCGACTTGATCCAGTCCATTGGCACCCTGCGAACCAAGCAGCGGGTTATGGCTAAGGATTTACAGAATCGCGATGTCTTTGGTTACTATGTAGATAAGGGCTGGATGTGCGTACAGGTCTTCTTTGTCCGCCAGGGCAAGTTAATCGAGCGTGATGTCAATCTTTTTCCTTATTACAATGATCCTGACGAAGATTTTTTGACCTATATCGGCCAGTTCTATCAGGAAAAATCTCACCTCAAGCCCAATGAAATTTTGATTCCAGCAGATATTGATGAAGAAGCTGTCCGAGCCATAGTGGATACCAAGGTGCTTAAGCCCCAGCGAGGCGAGAAGAAACAGCTGGTCAATCTGGCTATCAAGAATGCTCGAGTCAGTCTCCAGCAGAAGTTTGACCTCTTGGAAAAATCTATTGAAAAGACTCAAGGCGCTATTGAGAATCTAGGGAAGCTCCTTAACATTCCAACGCCTGTTCGTATCGAATCTTTTGATAACTCCAACATCATGGGGACCAGTCCTGTATCAGCTATGGTAGTCTTTGTCAATGGTAAACCGAGCAAAAAGGACTATCGCAAGTATAAGATCAAGACAGTAGTAGGACCAGATGACTATGCTAGCATGCGAGAGGTCATCAAGCGACGTTACAGTCGGGTGATTCGGGATGGACTGACTCCGCCTGATCTGATTGTCATTGATGGTGGACAAGGTCAAGTGAATATCGCTAAAGAAGTTATCCAGGATCAGCTGGGATTAGATATTCCCATCGCTGGACTGCAAAAAAAAATGACAAGCACCAGACCCATGAATTGCTCTTTGGTGACCCTCTGCAGATTGTAGAATTATCTCGGAATTCGCAGGAATTTTTCCTACTCCAGCGTATCCAAGATGAAGTCCACCGCTTTGCCATTACCTTCCACCGCCAGCTCCGGTCTAAAAATTCCTTCTCATCGCAACTAGATGGTATCGAAGGTTTGGGACCTAAGCGCAAGCAAAATCTCATGAAACACTTCAAATCTTTAACTAAGATAAAAGAGGCCAGTGTAGATGAAATTGTCGAAGTCGGCGTGCCACGAGCAGTAGCCGAGGCAGTGCGGACGAAGTTACATCTAGTAGACCAACAGAAAGCGGTCTTGCCAGAAGTGGCAGAGCCGCAAATGGAACTGGATGAATAATATCGAGTCAAGACCGTGAAAACGGTCTTTTTGTGATATAATGAAGATATTCTTGGAGGGAAAATATGATTCATAAAATTGCTATTTTATCAGATATCCATGGCAATGCAACAGGATTAGCTGAAGTTATAAAGGATGCGCAAAAGCAGGGAGCAACCGAATATTGGCTTCTGGGAGATATTTTCCTTCCTGGACCAGGTCGAAATGATATAGTGGCACTTCTAAAAACGATTCCGCTATCTGTAGCAGTTCGAGGAAATTGGGACGACTGCGTTTTAGAAGCTTTGGATGGTATATATGGCCTTGAAGATCCTCAAGAAATACAGTTATTGCGTATGACCCAGTATTTGATGGAAGATCTTGAACCACAGCATATTGATTGGCTTAGGGATATGCCATTAGCATGTAAAAGAGAAGTTGATGGGCTGCGTTTTTCAATTTCTCATCATTTACCCGATAAAAACTATGGTAGTGCTTTACAAGTGACCAATGATACGGAAAATTTTGATCGTTTGCTAGATGAAGAAACAGATGTAGCTGTTTACGGGCATGTCCATAAGCAGTTGCTCAGATATGGAAGCAAGAGCCAACAAATCATCAATCCTGGAAGCATTGGTATGCCATATTTTGATTGGCCAGCCTTAAAAAATCATAGGGCTCAATATAGCATTATAGAGATTGAAAATGGTGAAATGATAGACATTCGCTTCCGAAAAGTGCCGTATGACTATGAGGCGGAATTAGAGTTAGCAAAAGAAAATGGTCTCCCTTTTATCGAGATGTATGAGGAGCTTCGACGAGAAGACAATTACCAGGGGCATAATTTAGAACTGTTGAGCCAGTTGAACAAAAAGTATCATTATATTGAAGATGTACGAGCTTATTTTGATTTTTTTGATAAGTGAAAAACCTCTGCAAACTCTTACAAAATGTGTTAAAATGAAATTAGTATTCATAGAGAAGGAAGCAACTAATGAAATTTTTAGAACTTAATAAAAAACGCCATGCAACTAAGCAGTTTAATGATAAGCCAGTGGATCCTAAGGATGTTCGTACAGCCATTGAAATTGCGACTTTGGCACCGAGTGCTCATAATAGCCAGCCTTGGAAGTTTGTGGTGGTGCGTGAACGAAATGAAGAAGTAGCAAACATTGCATTTGGCTCCAATCAAGATCAGATTAAGTCTGCTCCAGTGACGATTGCTCTTTTTACGGATACAGACTTGACTCAGCGCGCTCGCAAAATTGCACGGATTGGCGGTGCTAATAACTTTTCAGAAGAGCAACTTCAGTTTTATATGCAGAATCTACCTGCTGAATATAGCCATTATGATGACCAACAAAAGAGTGATTACTTAGCCCTTAATGCTGGTTTGGTGACGATGAATCTTGTTTTGGCGCTGACAGACCAAGGTATTGGATCTAACATCATTCTTGGCTATGATAAATCAAATCAATGAAGTTCTAGAAATTGATGAACGTTTTCGTTCGGAACTTTTGATTACGGTTGGTTACACTGACGATAAGCTGGAGCCTAGCTATCGTTTACCAGTCGATGAAATTATAGAAAAACGCTGATTTTTAAGAAATCAGTAGAAACAGACGTATTGAATCAGATTTTGATGATTTTTAATCACATAAGGAGAAATTGATGACAGTTATTGATTTTAAAGCGGAAGTTGAAAAACGTAAGGAAGATTTGCTGGCTGATTTGTTCAGTCTTTTGGAGATTAATTCTGAGCGAGATGATTCTAAAGCAGATAAGGCCCATCCTTTCGGACCTGGTCCTGTTAAAGCTTTGAAAAAATTTTTGGAGATTGCAGAGCGAGATGGCTACGAAACAAAAAATGTAGATAACTACGCTGGCCACTTTACCTTTGGTGATGGAGATGAGGAACTGGGGATTTTTGCTCACATGGATGTAGTCCCAGCTGGAAGTGGTTGGAATACAGACCCATATAAACCGGAGATTATCGATGGTCGCCTTTATGCGCGTGGTTCTAGTGATGACAAGGGCCCAACCATGGCTTGCTATTATGGTTTGAAGATTATCAAAGATTTAGGTCTGCCAACTTCTAAGCGAGTGCGCTTGTTGTAGGTACAGATGAGGAGTCTGGTTGGAAGGATATGGAGTATTACTTTGCTCATGTCGGACTACCTGAACCTGATTTTGGCTTCTCTCCTGATGCCGAGTTTCCGATTATCAACGGTGAAAAGGGCAATATCACTGAGTATCTACATTTTGCTGGAGAAAATCGCGGTGCTGCTCGTTTACATAGCTTTACAGGTGGTCTCCGTGAAAATATGGTACCAGAGTCAGCAACAGCTGTACTATCAGGTCAGGTACCAGAACTCGTCGATATGCTAGATGAATTTGCAAAAGAGCATGATTTACGTTTTACCTATGAAGAATTAGCAAATGGTCAAATTTCAGTAACGATTATTGGTAAGTCCGCTCACGGAGCTTCTCCACAGTCTGGTATTAATGGTGCAACTTATCTGGCTAAGTTCTTAACTCAGTTTGATTTTGAAGGTCCTGCAAAAGATTATCTGAATGTTGCTGGAAATATCCTTTTGAATGACCATGATGGGACTAATCTTAACATTGCTTATGTAGATGAAAAGATGGGATCTCTTTCTATGAATGCCGGTATCTTCCGCTTTGATGAAAAGAGCACTGATAATACGATTGCTCTCAATATCCGCTATCCAAAGGGAACGACCCCAGAAGCGATTCAGACTGTTTTAGCACAACTACCAGTGACTAAAGTAACTTTGTCAGAACATGGGCACACGCCTCACTATGTACCAATGGAAGATCCACTAGTACAGACTTTGCTTTCAGTTTATGAGAAGCAAACTGGCTTAAAAGGACATGAACAAGTGATTGGTGGTGGGACTTTTGGTCGCCTTTTGAAACGTGGTGTGGCTTATGGTGCGATGTTCCCAGATTATATTGATACCATGCACCAAGCTAATGAATTTATCGATGTAGAAGATCTTTTCCGTGCAGCAGCTATTTATGCGGAAGCTATCTACGAACTGATCAAATAAAAGAAGAACTCGTTTGGCTTTGCCGAATGAGTTTCTTTGCAAGGAGATAATATGCAGACATTAGAAGAGATTACTAAGGCGATTATGGCAGACCCACAAAATAAATCTTTTACAGAACAGGGGATTAAACCACTCTTTGCAGCACCTAAAAATGCTCGTATCAACATTGTCGGTCAGGCGCCTGGCCTGAAAACCCAGCAGGCAGGTCTTTACTGGAAGGACAAAAGTGGTGACCGTTTGCGTGAGTGGTTAGGCGTTGATGAGACGACTTTTTATCAATCTGGATATTTTGCAGTTCTACCTATGGACTTTTATTTTCCGGGACATGGCAAGTCCGGGGATTTACCGCCTCGTAAGGGCTTTGCCGAAAAATGGCATCAGCCGCTTTTAGAGCTTTTGCCAGATATTGAGCTAACCATTTTGATTGGTCAGTATGCACAGAAATACTATCTGCACCAAAAAGGAAATATCAAACTGACTGAGACGGTTCAGCAGTATAAAGACTACCTGCCTGACTTTTTTCCACTGGTCCACCCATCGCCCCGCAACCAAATCTGGATGGCTAAAAATCCTTGGTTTGCAGAGCAGGTTGTGCCAGACTTACAAAAATTGGTAAAAAATATCATGGAGAAACGAGGCTAGATTCATGGACGCATTTGAAAAAGTAGTAGAAAAGTTAAAGGAATTAGACATCCCTTTCGAGTTGGTGGAGCATGAGCCAGTACTGACCACTGAGCAAGCTGACGCTTTTATCGAAGGAATCGAAGGTGTTCGTACTAAGTCCATGTTTTTGACAAATAAAAAGAAAACGCAGTTTTATTTGCTGATTATGGATGATAAGAAGACGCTGGACATGGACTTGTTTAAAGAGCTGGTTTCAGCTAACCGTATTCGCATGGCTTCTACGGATTCCCTCTTTGACAAAATGCTGTTGCCACCTGGAACAGTATCACCTTTTGGTCTGCTCAATAATAAGGAAAAGGATATTCAGGTTTATTTTGATAAAGACATTATTGATGAAGAACGCATGTGTTTCCATCCTAATACTAATGAAAAGACGATTTTTGTCGCTACATCGGATTTGTTTAAGTTCCTTCAAGCGATAGGCTATTCTTATGAAGTGGTGGAACTGCACTCTTAGGAAGTCAAATCGCATAGACAAGGGTTTGCTGTGGTTCTTTTGACAATTTCATCAGACTTAACTTTAACGTTAAGAGTGTATCAAAGTTTGCTGATGAAGTTTAATAGAGAGAAAAAATATTTGAAATAGGAGAAGATTAATGGAAAAAATTAGTGCTAAAGAGTTGTATAAAAAGTTGCAAATAGAAAAGATAAGCTTGATTGATGTTCGTGAATCAGATGAATTTGCTTCGGGTCATGTACCTGGTGCTCACAATCTTCCTCTCAGCAACCTATCGGAAAATTACAGTCGCTTGGATAAGGATATTCACTATCATGTCATTTGCCAAAAAGGAGGACGTTCAGCACGTGCCTGTGAGTTTTTAGAAGCCCGAGGTTATCAAGTTACTAATGTTGAAGGTGGAGTAGAAGCTTATCCAGAATCATTGACTAAATAAAATAACAAAATCACTAAAAATAAATTGAAATTTTAACGGCCTTTTTGTAGAATGAGGGTAGAAATTCTCTTTTTTCTCAAGTTGAAAAAAGGAGGCCATTTATCTTATGAACATAAAATCAATAGCATTTTTATTGCTCAATTTCTCGATCTTAACTCTCGTAGCTTGCTCTACTGATAAAAAAACGGAGAGTAGTGTACAGTCGACAGACTCTCATGTCTCCCAGAAACAGGAGCAAGAATCTGCCAATAAGCAAGAAGCAAAGGAACATATAAAAGAAAAGCCTTCTTCTACAAAACCAACTGACACAGATCTTGCATATAATGGACGATACTACAGTATTCACGGTAAATATGAGGAAATACTCATAGTGAATAAACGCTATCCTTTATCTCCCCAATATAATCCGGGAGAAAATGCCATAGCAAAAGCAGCGCTACTTAAATTAATTGAAGATATGCAAACTGCGGGCTATGCAATTAGTAGTCAGTATAGTGGTTTTCGTAGCTATGATACTCAAGCTGATCTTTATCAACATTATGTCAATCGAGACGGAAAAGAAGCCGCAGATCGCTATTCCGCTAGGCCAGGCTATAGTGAACACCAGTCAGGATTAGCCTTTGACTTGATTGATACAAATGGTAATCTTTTAGAAGAAACAGATGCTAGCCAATGGCTCTTGCATCATGCGCATAGATATGGATTTATTGTTCGCTACTTGGAAGGAAAAGAGAATTCGACAGGATACATGCCTGAGAGCTGGCATTTACGCTATATTGGACAAGAGGCTAAAGAAATTGCTGAATCTGGGAAATCCTTAGAAGAATACTTTGGAATTTCTGGAGGAAGTTACCAAGAATAAAGGATACAAAATTAATACATTATATTAAGGAGGACACTCTTATGAAGTTTTATGCGATTGATCGGACGATTGATGTCGTCGAAACACCAGTTGAAGAAACAGGTCGTTTGATTCGGCACTTGCATTTAGCAAAAGGAAAACAAATTCCTGAACATAAAGCTGATGCGTTGGTCACTGTAGTTTGCTTAGAAGGGAAAGTTGATTTCACTGCATTAGGTGAAACTGTTCAGATGCTTCCTGGAACATTTTTAACGATGGAGCCAAATGAATTGCACAGTCTTTATGGAGTTGAAGAAAGTCATGTATTGGTTATTCAACAATTGATTTATTAAAAGGAGATGAACCTATGATCAAAAAAGCATCTCGAATGAAAGTTTTCCCTGATCAACACGCTGAATATGAAAAGCGTCATAAAGAGCTTTGGCCAGAAATGCGTCAAATGCTCAATGAGCATGGAGTAATCTCTTATTCTATTTTTCTTGACAAGGAGACTAGTTTTTTGTTTGCTTATGCAGAAATTGAGAATGAGGAACTATGGAAGCAAATAACAAAGACAGAGATTAACCAGAGATGGTGGGAATTTATGGAACCAATCATGGAAACCAACCCAGATAAATCACCAGTCAGTCATGAGCTTCCTCAAGTGTTTGAATTATAATCATGATTAGAAGGAGACACTTGCTCTCCTTTTTTCTATTTGAGCAACAAAAAAAGCCAATTCCAATTTCTTGGAAAAGGCTTTGGTTCAATGTTTTTAAACAATAAATACGGTTGATTATTTGAGGCCGTATTTTACAAAGAGTTTATAATATGTACCTAAATAACAATTATAAAGCGTATTTTAAAAGAAGTATTTACCATAATTTTTACTTGTATTATATTATGTATAAGTAATTAGGTACCAAAAAAAGGTACTAAATTTGAGGTTTCGGAGTTTATAAAATAAAGAAATTATAATGCTATTTGGATCCTTTAAAAGAATAAATTTTTTTATCACAAAAATCTTTCAATGTCATTTTTTTATTAAACATAGATGTTTCGTATTCTTGATCTTCTAAATATGCCATTTCTCTCTTCTTATAGATTTTTTTATTACCAGTTTGATATAATTATATTGGTATTAAACGAAAGCCTCAGAGCGCTTTGTAGAGCTTTTTTTGAGGTCTTTTTCATATTCATAAGTCTACAAGTACTGACTATTTTTTTCTATGATTTGTTTTTTTATATAATCATTTAGGTTTTAAGTCAATAAATAAGATAAGAATTGTTAGATGAAATAGTAGAATAACTGGCTTAAACCTTTGATTTGTCTTTTGAAATTATCAAAGGATGATGGACTAGAAGAAATTGTTAGTCTATTGTAAGAAAATGAATTAACAGTAAAAGAGAATAGTTCCTTACAAAAAGGAGAAAGAAAAATGACAAAAAAAGTAAATTAATTAGAGATATTGCTGAAGAATGTATTAGTTTAGAAAGCGCACTATTAAGATTAAGAGTAATTACATATTCATTAAAAAATTCTGAACTGCAAAAATGGATTGAAAATGAGTTGAGAGGATATAAGATAGATGATGAAATTCCTCAGTATAGGAAAGATATTTCATATAGTATAAGATACTCAGGGATAAATAGAAATTTTTACAGTTAAGTCAGCACCACTGTCAGAATCATTTTTTTACAGATGAAATAAAAAAATTTTAAGAGCTCGACAAATTACTAATGGTATAGGTACGATTGAACGTAATTTATCATTCGAAATGAGCTATGACCTAATTGAATTTGCCCCAATAGTCTATAGTGCAAGTAAATGTGGTATTCAGTGTTATAGATTAGAACAAGTCGTAAATAAAGCTAGTTTAGAGAATATCTTAAATAATGTGAAAATAATGTTGATTGATATATTGCTAGATTTAGAATCAAAGTTTGGTGAACTAGACCAGTTAGATATTGATGTGAAACATATTAGTAGTGAGGAACTACAAACAGTAAATGAAACATTGTTAGATAAAAATTCATTATGATGGGAAAAAGAGAAAACTATGAGTGAGTTCTTAAGTTACTTTTTTTGAATAATTCGACGTTATTAGGTGCGTTTATTTCAATAATATCTTCATCGATTACTCTGCTAATACAAGCATATATTAAGAAGTATTTGATGGAACAAGGAAAACCAATATTTACTATAAAAACAGTTTACAATAAAAATTACATTGAATCCTTGGGGGTTTTTATGAAGAAAATAATGAAATATTTTTGACCTACCACTATGGATTGAAATTCATAATACAAAAAGGAACTAGACAGATTGTGAGAAATCTAAATTTATCTTTATATTCAGCTGGAAAAATTTGTTTCTAAAAACAAAAACAGTTAACGAATTCTGGGAAAAACTGTGTTGGCAGATAATGGTTCATATTCATTCTTAGTTGATGCGGGAGAAATAAAAAGATATGACTTAGAATTCAATATAAAAGGAAAAGATATAGGCTTTCATGGTTTTGATGAAGTTAGATTATCTTATTTTTGATACAAATGATAAGTATATAGAATATAAAAATATTTGACATTGAAGATTCATGGAAACAGTCAAATTATAAAATAAGTGAGGACTGGCAAAAATTAAATTAGAGGTGGAAAAAGATGAATTTTAAAAATGTTTGAAGATAAAAATTGGTTTCAACTAATCAGGAATAGAGTCCTCAGACTAAGTGATGGTAGTATTATAAAACAAGATTTTTTGTCGACCTTGCTACTAATAAATGTTTTTGCTTATATCATAGGAACAATTAATTTTATTTGGAACAGTGGAGTTGATAAAATTTTTCGATCGTTGATTTCTCACATGCTTACTTTTATTAATCGAAACGGTGAGGAAGAACCGCTTTATCAGGATTATATAAATAGTATTTTAAAAAGAATTATTGATAAACATGGTTTAAAGAAAATCACACCTCATGGTTTCAGGCATATTCATGCTACACTAATGATTGAAATCGGTATTGATCCAGTTAATACAGCGAAAAGATTAGGGCATGCAAGTAGCCAAATGACTTTAGATACATATAGTCATACAACAGCAGTAGGTGAAGTAAAAGCTATTAATAAGTTTGCAAATTATATGAACGGGTGGAAAGACTAATTTTCCAAGACGGTACCAAAAACGGTACTAAAAAGAAAAAAGCCAATTCCAATTTCTCGGAAAAGGCTTTGGTTCAATGTTTTTAAACAATAAATGCGGTAGATTATTTGAGACCGTATTTTTTGTTGAAGCGATCCACACGTCCATCTGCTTGAGTGAACTTTTGACGTCCAGTATAGAATGGGTGTGAGTCTGATGAAATTTCCACACGGATCAATGGGTAAGTTTCCCCTTCAAATTCAACTGTTTCATTTGAATGTTTAGTAGAACCACTAAGGAACTGGTAACCAGTTGAAGTATCCATGAAGACAACAGGGCGGTATTCTGGATGAATATCTTTTCTCATTTTAAAAATTTCCTTTCTGCCATGGACTCTTTGCGAGCCATAGATTAGTTACTTTGATAGTTTACCAAATTTTACTTGTCTTGACAAGTATTTTCAATTATTTTCTTTGCTTTTTAGCTAATTCTTTTAATTCTTGATAGATTGCTTCGTTTTCTTCTAATGAGTAAGAGTTGGCACCGCTAGCTAATGGGTGCCCTCCACCATGATGATTCTTAGCGATTTCATTGATTGGGATAAACTTGCTTCGTAACCGGACACGATAATGGTCAGCTTCTTGCTCAACAAAAATTCCCCAGATTTTGACATCTTCGATCTTACCTGGCGTTGAGACGATCTCAGCGGTCTCTGCATCGGTAAGATTGTAAGTTTTGAGTAGGTCCTGGGTAATGATGACACGTGCAACTCCGCTTTCATCAAGTTCTAGATGGTCGTAGATGTAGGCTTGTAGCTTAGCAATCTTGTAGCTAAATGAATCCATTTTCCGAGCTAAAGTAGCAAAGTCAAAAGGATATTCTCTTAAGTGACTGGCTACTTTAAATGTTTGAGCAGTGGTAACCGGGTAGAGAAATCTACCTGTGTCTCCGACAATTCCAGCATAGAGAAGCTTAGCGATATAAGCATTCATTTTTAGATGGTTTTCTAGAGCAAAAAGGGTGATTAATTCGCAAGTACTACTGGAATTGGTATCGACCCAAGCCAAGTCGCCATAAATATCATCATTAGGATGATGGTCGATTTTAATCAGATAAGATCCATTTGTATAGCGATTGTCGTCAATACGAGCAGTATTGGCAGTATCACAGACGATTACGAGGGCTTGATGATAGTCTTCTTCAGTGACCTCATCCATTTCAGCTAACCAAGTCAATGTTGGTTCGTCATGTCCTGTTACTTTGATAGTCTTTTCGGGGAAATTGAGTTGTAGTAGCTTTTGTAATCCCACTTGGCTTCCTAACGCATCAGGGTCAGGATTGACATGTCGATGAATGATGATGGTTTTGTATTCTTTAATTTTTTGTAAAATTTGCTGGTGAATGAACATAAATACCTCAGATTTTAGCTTAAAGTTATTGTTTTATTGTAACACAAGATTTCTATTTTTAAAATGAAAAATATATGCTATAATTGAGGATAGAAGATATTTTGGAGGAAATTATGGCTTTAGCAAAGATTGTATTTGCAAGTATGACAGGAAATACAGAGGAAATTGCTGATATTGTAGCAGACAAATTAAGAGAGCAAGGCTTGGATGTTGATGTAGATGAGTGTACAACAGTTGAAGCCGAAGATTTCTTAGAAGCCGATCTTGCTATCGTAGCAACTTATACTTATGGTGATGGTGATTTACCAGATGAAATCATGGATTTTTACGAGGACTTGGCAGAGCTTGATCTTTCAGGAAAAGTATATGGTGTTGTAGGATCAGGCGATACTTTTTACGATGAATTTTGTAAAGCGGTGGATGATTTTGATGCAGTTTTTGCATCGACTGGTGCAGAAAAAGGTGCTGAAAGCGTCAAAGTTGATCTGGCTGCAGAAGAACAAGATATCGAAAACTTAGAAAATTTTGCTGAAACTTTAGCTGCTAAAGTTAGTGAATGATCTTGAAATATTTGTTAAATACTAGATTATGATGGAGGCTGGGACAAAAGTCCTAGCCTCTCAATTGTCTTTGGATTGTCGAGCAAGACGCAGTGATTGAGTGGGCTCTACTACGCTGATTTCATCAGCTTTTACAGCCCTACTCAACTGTGCGGAGGTGGGACGACGAAATCGAATTCTAACGAATTACCGATTTCTGTCCCACACTCTTTTTGATTGTAAATTTTGACAGGAATTTTCCTATAAAAAATGCTACAATAAGAAGAATGAAATAAAAGGAGCGAGAAATGAAATCACAAGAGAAAGAATTTTCGATGAGTTGGTTTTTTAAATGGTTTTTAGATAATAAAGCGATTACTGTTTTTTTAGTTTGCTTATTAATTGGATTAAATATTCTAGTTTTAAGTAAGATCAGTTTTATTTTTACACCAATTGTGGAATTTGTTTCAGTTATTATGTTGCCAGTTATTCTAGCAGGCTTACTTTATTATCTGCTTAATCCTTTAGTAGACTTGCTGGAAAAATACAAGATAAATCGCCTAGTAGCCATTACTATTGTGTTTGTTTTGATTACTTTGCTTTTGATTTGGGGATTAGCAGTTGCTATTCCAAGCCTTCAGGCTCAGATTGTTAGCTTTTTTAAAAATATGCCGACTTATTTAAAACAAGCTGAAAAAGTCTTGAACGATTTATTGGACAGTCGTCTGTCAGAGCAGTTCCGCCCGCAAATTGAGCAAGTAACTGAAAATGTTTCTTCTCAGCTTACAACATGGGCTAGCAGTTTTTCTACTCGTGCGGTTAATTGGGCAAGTAGCTTTGTTAGTGCGGCATCACAAATTGTCGTTGCGGTCATTATCATGCCTTTTATTTTGTTCTATCTTTTGCGTGATGGAAAACATTTAAAGGGATATATGACTCAGTTTTTGCCAAAGAAATTACGAGAACCTGTCGGTCAAATTTTAACAGATGTGAATAGTCAGTTGGCAAATTATGTTCGCGGACAAATAACTGTAGCGATTATTGTGGCATTTATGTTTATGATTTTCTTTAAAATCATTGGACTACGATATGGTGTGACGCTTGCCGTAGTAGCAGGGGTACTAAATTTAGTTCCTTATTTAGGTAGTTTTTTGGCTATGCTTCCAGCTTTAATCTTGGGATTGATTGCAGGTCCTGTTATGCTTTTAAAAGTTATTGTTGTCTTTATTGTAGAGCAAACAATTGAGGGACGCTTTGTGTCACCACTAATTTTGGGAAGTCAATTAAGTATTCATCCGATTACAATTTTATTTGTCCTTTTGACTTCTGGATCTATGTTTGGAATTTGGGGCGTATTGCTGGGAATTCCGGTTTATGCATCGGCAAAAGTGGTGATTGCTGCTATCTTTAAATGGTATACAGTAGTTAGTGGGTTATATGGTGATGAAATAGAGGATGAAGCTAGTGAACAATAGTGAAAAAATGTTAACAGCAATCGAAGCGCAAGATCTGACACAAGCAGAGCATTTCTTTGAAAAAGCGCTTCTAGAGGATAGCGATGAAGTTTTATTAGACTTGGCAGAATACCTAGAAAATATTGGATTTTTCATACAAGCCAAGCAAATCTATAAGAAGCTAGCTTCTCTTTATCCACAAGTCAATTTAAGTTTGGCAGCAATCGCTAATGAGGATGGAGATTTGGAAGAGGCCTTTTCTTATTTAGAGGAAATTAGTCCAGAAAGCCCATGGTATATCCACGCTTTACTAGTCAAGGCTGATCTTTATCAGATGGAAGGTTTGCCAGATGTTGCTCGTGAGAAATTAGCTGAGGCAAGCCAGCTAAGTGATGAAGCTATTATTACTTTTGGGCTGGCTGAGATTGACTTTGAATTAGGACATTTTAAACAGGCTATTCAGGAATATGCAAGCCTTGATAATCGTGAAATTTATGAACAAATCGGTGTTTCAACCTATCAGCGGATTGGCGTCAGTTATGCGAGTTTAGGGAAATTTGAAGTAGCGATTGAATTTTTAGAGAAGGCTATTGAATTGGAGTACGATGAGGCAACAGTTTTTGAGTTAGCAACCATCCTATATGATCAGGGAGAATACCAGAAAGCTAATCTTTATTTCAAACAGTTGGACACAATATCTCCTGATTTCGAGGGGTATGAGTATGTTTATGCCTTGTCTCTCCATGAGGAGCATCAGGTTGATGCAGCCCTATCCATGACGAAGCAGGGACTATCTAAAAATCCTTTTGACACTCAGCTTTTTCTATTAGCTTCTCAGCTTTCCTATGAATTACACGATATGAAGCAAGCTGAACATTATCTTTTAGAAGCATGGGAAATTTCGGATGACTTGGAAGAAATTGCCTTACGACTGACCAACCTATATTTGGAACAAGAACGCTACGAGGATATTTTAGCTTTAGATAATCAGGAATGGGATAATGTTTTGACACGTTGGAACATCTCTCGAAGTTACCAAGCATTGGAACAGTTAGAAAAAGCTCAGGCATTTTATGAGGAATTACATAAAGATCTACGAGATAATCCCGAATTTTTAGAAGAGTATATCTATCTTTTACGTGAATGCGGAGATTTTGAAGCAGCAAAGAAAGAAGCTGAGCATTATTTAACTCTAGTACCAGATGATGGCTCTATGCAGGAATTACTAGAGCAATTAGAATAAGCAAGAAGTGAAGAAATTAAAAAATGTTTCAATGACAATAGATTGTTGAAACACCGACTTGAAAAGTTTTTTGCATTAGAAAAAGAAGCTGAGGCGAGTTAATCAGTACACCAACGTTAGATTTTTTGTCTAACATTTGAGGTACAGTTTATTTTGCCTCAGCTTTTATTATATTTTCATACTCTTGATTTTTTCTTCATCTGGTGTGACGCGTAGGGTTTTCTGGCCTGTATAGGTGACAAATCCTGGCTTGCCACCAGTTGGTTTATTTAATTTTTTAATCTCAATCATGTCTACTTGAACCAGATTGGAGAGCCTGGCCTTGGAGAAGTAGGCTGCTAGCTCAGCAGCATCTGTTTTGACCTCATCGCTAGGTTGGAGGTTGCCAGTGATGACCACGTGGCTACCTGGAATATCCTTGGCGTGAAACCAAAGCTCATCTTTTTTAGCCATCTTAAAAGTCAGCTCATCATTTTGTAGATTATTGCGTCCAACTAGGATAATGGTTTGACCGTCAGTTGCTAAATATTTCTCCGGTTTCTGTCTGTTTTGGATTTTTTCTCTCTGACGCCGGCGGATAAAGCCAGTCTGGATTAGTTCCTCTCGGATTTCCGCAATCTCAGTCAGACTTGCTTGAGCAAGGGCTGTTTCCACACTCTCAAGATAGAGTATCGTAGCTTGAGTCTCCTCAATCAAGCCAGTCAGGTGTTTGACAGCTTCTTTGAGCTTCTGGTAACGTTTGAAATAGCGCTGAGCATTTTGGTTGGGAGTCAGGGCTTTGTCGAGCGAGATGATAATCTTCTCACCTGTGTAGTAATTGTCCAGCTCTACTTGATCTTGGTCGTTGGGCACCTGATGGAGAAAGGTGGTTAGGAGTTCCCCTTTTTGGCGGAATTCTTCTGCATTCTCCGTTGCTAGGAGCTCTTCCTCTTGCTTGACCAGCTTTTTCGGTTCTTTTCCAACTCATTTTCTACTCGGCGAATCAGTTCGCTGGCCTGCTGGTTGACTCGATCTCGCTCAGCCTTGTCCTTATAGAAAGTGTCCAAAAGCTCAGATAACGTGGACATTTGGGTCTTGCTGTCGGAAAATAGCAGAGCAGAGAAGGATTTTTCGGTCAGGCTAGGCTCAGTCGGACTAGAAAAAAATGCTCGAAAAGTTTTGAGCTTGTCAGCTGCCAGACGGCCACTGAGTTCAGTAGCTGTATCCCGACCCAATCCCTGGAAAATTTGCTGGAGACGTTTAGGCTCTAAGTCTTTAGTATGCAGGATTTCAAAAAGCTTTTCATCGTCTACAGTAAAAGGATTAAGACTGCCAGTCTGAGGTGGTGCGACATAGGTTGAGCCCGGCAGGATAGTCCGATAGCTGTTCTGTGAAAATCCAACATGTTTAATGGCTTCAATAATCTTACCGCTAGCCTTATCCAAGAGAATGATGTTGCTGTGCTTTCCCATGATTTCGATGACCAGAGTCACAGCCACGCTGTCTCCGATTTCGTTCTTATTAGAAACGCTGATTTCCAAAATCCGATCATTTTCCACCTGATGGATTGCTTCAATGACAGCACCCTGCAGGTATTTGCGCATGACCATGATAAAGGTATTGGGAACAGCAGGGTTTTCAAAAGTTGTCTCAGTCAGCTGGACACGTCCAAAGACTGAGTGAGCTGATAGGAGCAGCTTGTGGATTTGGCGGTTGCTGCGAATCTGTAAAACCAGCTCCTGGTCAAAGGGCTGATTAATCTTCTGAATGCGGCCGCCCAGCAATTCGTGGCGGAGCTCCTCTGTCATGTGGTGTAAAAAAAATCCATCGAAAGACATGCTTTTCTCCTTGAAACTTGCTACAGAAAATTATAACAAAAAATACTCATAAAAGCTTCTAAAGTTTTTGGCAAAAATTTTTAAAAATTTTAAATGATTTTGATGTGAAAATTGTTAATATAGTAGTGAGAAGGAATTTAAAGCTAGATGGAGCTAGGATGTTTGAAGATTATATTTTTAATTCAAAAGATAAAAAAATGGAGATCAAAAATGCGTTTGAAAGGGTGCTTGAGAAGTATTATCACTCTATCTATTTTTTTACTGTGTACGCAGATGCTATGGCAATGTTGAGTTAGCAGCAGATTTGACCCAAGATATTTTTTTCTTAAAGTGATAAAAAAATATCAGAAAACTATCGTTTTACAGGGAAATTCTATAATTATCTATTCACAATTGCTGTTCATCATTGTAATAACCATTATAAAAAAAGAAAGAAATAGAAAAAAAGTTGAATTCAACGAAAGTATTTTTATCTTCTCACGAAAATGACGGTATGAGAAATTTAGTAGTTAACGAAGAAAATAAGGTAATTCAACACGCCTTAAATCAATTGTCAAATCCGCAAAGGGAGGCCATTATTTTGAAATATTATCATGATTTAAAGGTTAAGGATATTGCGAAGATTACAGGTGTAGGTGTTCCTACTGCTCAGTCCCGAATTCATCAAGGGCTTGTAAAACTATCCAAGGTTTTAGATCAAGAGGAATTTACTTATGACGAAAAAAGTTATTGAACGTTTAAAAAATTATCAATTAGAGGTTGATGAATCTAGGAAAAAAGAGGTTCTTTTACTTGGTATTTCTCATCTGAAAAGTCAGAAAAAGCGGAGTTCTTATCTGGAATTGGCTCTTTTTACTATTCGGTTTATTAGTTTAAAAACTTGGTTGATTCAGTTCGCAGTATTCGGAATCAGTTTATTAGTTATATTAAACAATCCACCTAGTCTTGTTTATCCTTTAATAAAAAATTTAACAGGATTGTTAATAATCTCTCTGCTTTTTCTTTATGGAGGAATTATTTAAAAGTTTTACATCTGGAATGTGGGAATTAGAGCAAACTTTTTAAGTACGATTTACGCCAGCATGTATTAGTGAAACTCTTTATTTTTTTGGTTTTATTGATTTTTCTGATTGTTCTGAGCTTTTCTATATTAACAAACTTACTCTTCAGATTTTTCTTTTTTTAAGTATGTTACTGTATTTGTTAGTCCCCTATAATGTTGTTTGTATTGTTTTGTTTTATTCTCTATCTCATTGGAGAAATTCTAGCAATCATCGTAGTACGTGGTTCGCTTTTGGCATGGTTCTTTTAACTCTATTTATAGCTTTGAATCTATTCAATCCTTATCGTATGGCTGTTATTTATTGGTTCCTAACTTATTTAATATCTCTTTTGATTCTCGCACTTTTGTTCTTTAAACAAGTTAAAAAATTGACAGCAGGAGGAATGATAGATGGAACTCAGTCTTAAAAGTATAAAAAAAGAATATGGAGACAAGTTGGTATTAGATTGTATTTCATTTTCACTAGAGCCAGGACTTTACGGAATTCTAGGTTCGAATGGATCAGGAAAGACGACGCTTTTCCGGATTGTTTGTGGTCTTATGAAGCCCACTCAGGGAGCTGTTTTCTTTAACGGAAAGAATATAGTTGATCAAGCAGAAAATTTTAGAGATATTTTAGGTTTTTTACCACAGGACTTTCGATATTATCCAGACTTTACTGCTAGAAATTTTCTACTCTATATTGCTTCTTTAAAAGGGTTGAGTCGAAAAAATGCTTCTACAACAAGCGATGAATTATTAGATTTGGTTGGCTTATCTGCTATCAAAAATAAAAAAATTCGAAAACTTTCTGGTGGTATGAAGCAGAGATTAGGAATTGCACAAGCTCTCTTAAACGATCCACAAGTCCTTGTGTTAGATGAGCCAACAGTTGGGCTAGATCCTAAAGAACAGGTTAAATTCCGAAAGTTATTAAGTAGTTTATCAAATGAAAAAATCATTCTTTTATCGACCCATATTGTATCAGATATCGAAAGTATCGCTGATGAAATTTTGATTTTAAAAAATGGGCGTTTACGAGATAGAGGAACGGTTAATCAATTAGTTTCTGAAATATCTGACAAGGTTTGGGAATGTGAAGTAACAGAATATGAGGCTGATAAATTAGAAGAGACTTTTCTTGTGAGCAATCGTCGCCAAGATGGTCAACATATCGTGATGAGGATTGTATCTGAACAAGCTCCAATCTCGAAGGCTTCCTTGGTTAGTCCAACTTTAGAAGATTTGTATCTCTATTATTTTAGAGAGGAGATGCAGGATGAAGACACTTATTAGATTTGAATTTCAAAAAATTTTAAAGAATAAAACGATTTTGGGAAGTTTAGTTGCAAGTTTATTTCTACTTACTGGTATTTTTTTCATAGGCTATCATTATTCTCAGTATCAATTTGCAGCGAGAGACAATGTTGCACATGGCTATTCTAAAGATATTGAACAGAGTTACAGAGGAGAGTTTACAGATAATAAAATTCGTTGGATTCTAGCAGACGATCTCAAAAAATTTCAAGAAAGAGAACTTTCTGATGACGGAAGTTGGAAAGAAAAAGGAGAGCCATGGCTTTTTCACCCATTCTATCTCTTTACAGAACAGATAAGTGATGTTTTTGTCAAGGACGCACATCATCTTTATGAAAAGCAGATGGAACGAGTGAAAAAAGGGGAAATGCTGATGCTTGAAGACTTAGAATTACGTAGCATTAAGGAGCTTGGTTTTAAAGAGTTTGGGAAACCTCTAAAAATTGGCAATTATGCACCTTGGCTTGATTTGTATAAAGTTCAGGGAAATGTTTCCATTTTAGTTTCGTTTCTCGTCATTTTAGTGTGTTCTTTGATGTTTTCAGACGATAAGGCTAAAAATATGAATCAAGTATTGCTGACAACAAAATATGGCCGTAATAAACTGATAAGGGCCAAGATTGGAGTTGCTTTTCTCTTTAGTTTAGTATTATTTATAGTTTTTCAAATGGCCTCTTATTTTGTATTTTCTAGTATGTATGATACTAGTGGATGGAGTTCTAGTATTCAGACTAACTTAGATTTGGGGTTATTCAGTTTTCCATTGGAGTGGAATCATCTACAAGTTTACTTTTGGTTTTTGTGCTTACAATTTACAGGGCTTCTTTTCACAGCGGGAGCAACATTATTGATATCCTCTCTGCTGAATTCTCCTTTGTCTGTCTTGTCATTTTCTATTAGTCTGTATTTGTTGCCCTATTTTTTAGCTCAGATTTTTCGAGAAGGAGTTGCTCAAAAACTACTCTATCTTTTTCCAATCAATCAGCAGTCAGTGGGAAAACTCTTAGGACTGTTTGCTTCGAATAGGGCATATTTTTTCCAAAGTTTTATCATAAATAGCCTCAGTGTTTTCATCTTTCTAATGGGTTTGGCTCTTTTGTTTAAGATACTATCTTATCTCCATGCTAAAGCCTGGAAATTTGCTTGAATGTCAAAATCCGAACATTTCAAAAAAATTTTTAAAAAAGTCTTGACATCTTGTCTGGAAAAAATTAAAATAAGAACAATTAGAGAAGTAGTAAATGAAATTGTTTTTTAGCGAGCTTATGGTTGGTGGAAATAAGCAACAATCTTTACGAAATTGGGCTAATGATTTGAAGAACTTTCTACTGTATGATACGGTTTAAAGTTTATAGTGAATTCGAAACAATAAGAATTCGGTCCGCACACCTTATCGTGCAACTTGTTGATAGACAAGATAGAGATGTGGAGAAAAATTATATATTTTTCCATAATTGAGGTGGCACCGCGTTCTACGCCCTCACACAGGTATCCTGTGTGAGGTTTTTTGTTTGTTATTAAAGAAAAGAGGAGAGATACCCATGTTCAAACGATGGCGTCCCTAGGGATTGAATGGATGAAATAAATGTAAAAAAGAAATGGAGAAATCATATGAAAAACAAACGTTTAGTCGGAATTCTTGTAGCTTTGGTCGTTTTGGTAGGAGGAGCAGTGGTTTATTCTAGCTTCAACAAAGGAACGAATACTTCCCCTTCAACAAATAAGAAAACAGCGAAAATTGGAGTCTTGCAATTTGTCAGCCACCCATCTCTTGATCTCATTTACAAAGGGATTCAAGAAGGTCTAGCTGAAGAAGGTTACAAGGGCGATGCTGTTAAAATCGACTTTATGAATGCAGAAGGTGATCAGAGCAAGGTTGCTACTATGAGCAAGCAGCTGGTTTCAAATGGTAATGATGTTTTAGTTGGGATTGCAACACCATCAGCACAAGGTTTGGCTGCTGCTACAAAAGATAAGCCAGTTGTGATGGGAGCAATTACAGACCCAATTGGGGCGAACTTGGTCAAAAATCTAGAAAAACCAGGTGGAAATATCACAGGAGTGTCTGATCACAACCCTGCTTCTCAACAATTGGACTTAATCAAGAAATTAACACCAAATGCGAAGAAAATCGGAGTGCTCTACTCTAGCAGTGAAGATAACTCTAAAACACAGGTAGAAGAATTTAAGACTTTAGCAACAAAAGCTGGCTATACAGTAGAAGAATACTCAGTACCGTCTACAAATGAAATTGCTTCAACGATGAATGTCATGACTGGAAAAGTAGATGCTATCTGGATTCCAATTGACAATACGATTGCATCAGCTTTTGCTACAGTGGTATCTAGTAACAAAGATGCGAAAAAACCAATTTATCCAAGCGCTACAGCAATGGTAGAAGAAGGCGGATTGGCATCAGTAGTGGTTGATCAGCATGACTTAGGTGTAGCAACAGGAAAAATGGCTGCTAAAATCTTGAAAGGTGCAAAACCAGCAGAAACTGCTGTTGAAATCTTTAACAAAGGTAAATCAGTAGTCAATAAGAAGAACGCAAAAGAATTAGGAATTACTATTCCAGATGATGTTTTGAAAGAAGCTGGACAAGTAATTGAATAAGTGAATAAAACATTTTAGAGAGGAAAGGCAAGTGGATGTTTGAAGATAGCTTTCATTCCTGCCTTCCTTTGTTTTTATACTTGGTAAATGGTTTATGGCTATTTCGTCCTTTTCTTTTAAAAAGGAACTAAAAGTGGTATCATAAAAATGTCTTATATTTTGTTGTCAAGCATGCTCAATTTTTCGTGCTTTTTGTAACAATTTCAAAGAAACATATTTTAGGATTATCATGACTATATATAATATCAATTTAGGAATCGGTTGGGCCAGTAGTGGCGTCGAATATGCTCAAGCTTATCGTGCGCAGCTTTTTCGTCAGATTGAACAGCCTGCAAAATTCATCTTTACGGATATGATTCTAGCGGATAATATTCAGCATCTAACAGAAAATATCGGTTTTCATGATGATGAGATTATTTGGCTTTATAATGCCTTTACAGATGTAAAAATTGCTCCGACAACTTACACAATCCAGCAAGTTTTGGATTCTTTTTCTGGAGACTATATCCGTTTTGAGAGAAATGGGAAGATTTGTCGTTTCTTTTATCCGAAAAATCAATTTATAACTTGTTATTTAAAGGATGAAAAAGAAGATTTTGTCCAATGTGTTGAGTACGTTTCCCAAGGAAGATTGCTACGTAAAGACTATTTTTCCTATGTGAGGTACGCGACAGAGTATTTTATTCCTCATGAGGGGAAGGCTAGCCTTTGTCAGAGGCGTTTTTATCAAGAAGATGGCACGGTTGCTTATGATATTTTATTAGAAAAGGGAAGAGAAGTTCTCTATCGTTTTCCTGACAAGATCTTGTATTCTAAGCAGGAATTAGTGGTCTATTTTCTTGAGCAATTAAAGTTGCAAGCTGATGATATGCTATTAATTGATCGGGCTACAGGGATTGGACAAGGTCTTCTTCAGGCTAAGGGAGCAGCTAAGGTGGGAGTGATTGTTCATGCGCAACATTTTAGTCCACGAGCAACCAATTCAAGACATATTCTATGGAATAACTATTATGAATATGTTTTTTCCAATGCAGATAAGATTGATTTCTTCTTAGTGTCAACGGATCAGCAAAAAGAGGAATTAACTCAGCATTTTAGGCAATATAGCTCTTATTGTCCTAGCGTTTTCACAATCCCAGTAGGTTATATACCGCATTTAATAGGTTCAGAAAAAAAGAGAAATGCTTTTTCTTTGATGACTGCTTCGCGTTTAGTTGTTGAAAAACACATTGATTGGCTGATAGATGCGGTTGTAGAAGTAAAAAAAATCTTACCAGAGATTACTTTCTACATTTATGGGACAGGCCAAGAGAAGGAAAGATTGGCTCAATTAATTGATCAACATCAAGCTTCCTCCTATATTTTTTTGATGGGACATCAACCTATGGCAACGATTTACCCCCAACATGAAGTTTATCTAACAGCTTCAACTGGCGAAGGGTTTGGGCTCACCTTGTTAGAAGCTTTAAGTGCTGGTTTGCCTTTGATTGGATTGGATGTTCCGTATGGCAATCAGCATTTCATCCAAAATGGCGAAAATGGATTTTTGCTCAATTTCACGAATCAATCTTCAGATAGAGAGATTATTTCAAATTTTGTAGCAAGTATTTTAGAAGTTTACCAACGAAACTTGTGGGATAGCATGAGTGAAAAAGCTTATGCAAGAGCTGAGGCTTACCTGACAAAAGAAGTTGGAGAAAAGTGGCTTCAACTGTTTAAGGAGGTTTGGCATGATTCAGCTATTTGATTCTTATAATCAGAAAACGCAGGATTTGCATGCTTCTTTGCAGGCAGCAGGATTCACGGGAACAACGATTGTAATAGAGCCGGATGGTTTTTTACCAGAGGGGATCATCTCTCCATTTCTATACTTTTTGGAAAACGCATCTACTGATCAATATGGACTGTATTTCAATCAGATAAAAATCCCAGAATTTTGGGAGATTGTTAGCACTTCACAGGATGTCAAAATCCTTAACATGGGAGAAGTAAAAGGTCGGATTTATTATGTAGATCAGTCTTTGGAAAAGATCGTTAAACGTGTGGATTGGCTCGATAAAAATGGTCAGGTTGTGTTAACGGATCATTATGATAAGTACGCCAATCACTTTGCTCAGACTTCTTATCAGGCGGGAATTGGCGCGCTTTTAACGACTTACTTTTCTAAGGATCAGAAAGAGAGAATTGTAGAAAATCATTGTACTGGCAATATCATCTTGAATCTTGAAAATGAACCGACAAAAATATTTAAACATCGGACTGATTTTCTGATTTATTTTTTCCAATATTTGCATGTGGACTTGGATACTATCTTTTATAATTCTCTTTCAACTCCTTTTTTTCTTTCCATGGCTTTGTCAAAGAAAAAAGGCAGAGATTTGCTGTTTTGGCAAGAGCCGATTTATCATGAAATACCAGGGAATATGAAGTTCTTGCTAGAAGACGATACCATCCGAACCCAGCATATCTTAGTGCCAGACATGATTAACTACACGAGAATGAAACAGCTAATCCCTCCTAAGTATCATGAAAAGTTAGTCAATATAGGCTATTATTATACTTTTTTAAGGGAAAATCACTTGAGAAAAGAAGCCTTGATCCTGACTTATTCAGATAAAATTGAGCAGTTAAAGCGTTTGGTTCAGCTTTTGCCGATGATGACATTCCGAATTGCGGCTTTGACGGAAATGTCTTCGAAACTTTCTGCTATGAGGAATTATGCCAATGTTCGTTTGTATCCTAATGCTACTGTTCAACAGTTAAAAGAGCTTTTTCAAAAAGTGGATGTTTATTTGGATATTAATCATGGAAAGCAAGTATTGCAGGCTGTTAGACAAGCTTTTGAGCAAAATATTTTAGTGTTGGGCTTTCAAGACACGATTCATGACCATTCTTATATTGCCAAACGACATATCTTCTCTAGCAAAGAGCCTGAGAAAATGGCTTATTATATCCAGTATACTTTGTCTGCGCGAGAAATTATGGAGACAGCCTTAATAGCTCAACGAGAACAGGCTGGGCATATAGAAAAGGATAACTATGAGAAACAAATCAATCATTTACTAGACGCTACTCCACAGGAGCTTTAGCGGACTACTGGCTAATTTGTTTTCGTTTGATAAATTTTATAAAGAGTTAGGAAAATATATGATTATTTCGATTATTTCACAAGGTCTACTCTGGTCCATCCTAGGATTAGGGATTTTCATGACATTTCGAATTTTAAACTTCCCAGACATGACGACTGAAGGCAGCTTTCCACTTGGTGGAGCTGTTGCAGTAACCTTGATTACCAAAGGTGTGAATCCTTTTTTAGCTACGATTGCTGCTATCTTAGCGGGATGCTTGGCAGGTCTAGCCACAGGTTTACTGTATACAAAGGGAAAAATCCCAACTCTACTTTCAGGGATTTTAGTTATGACATCTTGCCATTCTTTGATGCTGATGATTATGGGGAGAGCAAATCTCGGCTTGCTTGGAACCAAGCAAATACAAGATGCCTTACCTTTTAGCACTGATATAAATCAACTGTTGACAGGGGTTATATTTGTTTTATGTGTAATTGTAGCTATGCTTTTTTTCCTTGATACCAAGTTAGGACAAGCTTATATAGCAACGGGAGATAATCCTGATATGGCTAGAAGCTTCGGGATCAATACTGGTCGCATGGAGCTAATGGGATTAATGTTGTCCAATGGCGTGATTGCTTAGCTGGTGCTCTGATTGCTCAGCAAGAGGGGTACGCTGATGTTTCAAGAGGAATTGGTGTGATTGTAGTTGGCCTAGCTAGTTTGATTATCGGAGAAGTTCTGTTTAAAAGTTTGACATTAGCTGAGCGATTGGTGACGATTGTGGTTGGTGCCATTGCTTATCAATTTTTGATTTGGGGAGTTATCGCGCTTGGTTTCAATACAAGCTACTTACGTCTATACAGTGCGGTGATTTTGGCAGCTTGCCTTATGATTCCCGTTCTAAAAAATAAGTTATTTAAAGGAGTCAAGCTAAGCAAATGACAGTCATTGTAGAATTAAAAAATGCCACTAAAGTTGTCAACAATGGGCTAGATGAAGAAAAAGTCATTTTAAATAATGTTTCGCTACAGATCCATGAGCATGATTTTATCACGATTTTAGGTGGGAATGGTGCAGGAAAATCTACTTTGTTCAACGTGATTGCGGGAACCTTACCTCTGACAAGTGGGAGTATCCATATTTTAGGAGAGGATGTGACGCATTTTTCACCTGAAAAGCGAGCAAAATATCTTTCTCGAGTTTTTCAAGATCCTAAGATGGGAACTGCGCCCCGTATGACTGTTGCTGAAAATCTTTTGATTGCAAAGTTCAGAGGAGAAAAAAGAGGACTCTTCCCACGGCAATTACATCGCTATAAAGAAGAATTTCAAGCAACGATTAATAAAATTGGTAATGGTTTGGAAAAACATCTAGATACCGCTATCGAGTTTCTTTCCGGTGGACAAAGGCAGGCACTCAGCCTTCTAATGGCAACGCTCAAACGTCCAGAACTTTTACTTTTAGATGAGCATACAGCTGCTCTTGATCCAAAGACTAGCGTGGCCTTGATGAAGTTGACAGACGAATTTGTCAATCAGGATCGATTAACGGCCCTTATGATTACTCATCATATGGAGGATGCTCTTAAGTACGGTAATCGCTTGATTGTTATGAAGGATGGAGAAATCATCCAAGACTTGGATCAGCAGGAAAAAGCAAAAATGACTATCGCTGATTATTACAGTTTATTCGAATAGAATTAAAGGTCGATAGAAGCTCTTTTAAATGGCTTAAGTCGGCTTTTTTTATATGTTTAAAGATTATTGAAAAAAATAATTGTAAACGCTTGCTTTTAACGTTGGAAAGGAGTACACTAATACTGAAGAAGGAAAGTAGTAAATACAATTTTAAAAAAGTTATCCCTCATAAAATTTGAAAGGACTGATTCCAATGGGTTTCGGTAACTCACATCATTATTAGGTTTCATTTATTATTTCGTTTATGTACTTGTTTACTGATTTTGTGTTCATTTTAGTGGAGGTAATATTTCATCACTATCTAAACTGATTTTACTTGTGACGATTGTACATTGTTGTAAAATAAATCATTTAAGATAAGTGTAAAACTTCGAGTGCAACAATGTAGAGAGAAGCTTTTTAATGGTTTTCAGACTTCAGATAATACAATCGTCATTGCCTTTTGTACAATTAACGATATCTTATAAATTATTGCGCTAATAAAGAAAATCATTCTTTAAAGCTATTAAAAATTCAAACAATCATAAAAAATTGTTTTGTCAGTTACTTTTTTGTGACTTGGCTTGCTTCGTTTTTAATCAGTAAACAAGACGTACTCCTAGCTATTCTGTTTTAAATGGATGCTAGGAGTTTTCCTTTTTGTTGCCAAAATAGGGTAAATTTGCTAAAATATAAAGTAATTAAATAGCAATCTGCAGGACCAGTAACCTAGGGGAAGTTTAACAGGGAGGGGAGCCATTGACTGAAAGCTCTCTAGATGAAAGCTAGGCGAATTCACTTGCTTTAGGATTGATAAGTGAGGTCTGGCTTGCTA
>BNJS01000473.1_pt1 | contig 59113 bp, 59 predicted proteins | sample 8540461 | NCBI WGS metagenome assembly BNJS01 (sample SAMD00202454, study PRJDB9452) | human saliva metagenome | isolation source: human saliva | place: Japan
GGCGAACTTCACGCCGGCGGAGACCTTCGCGACCGGTCGTCGTAGAGGACCTCGACGCCGTCGGTCGCTCCAGGGGCGAGGCGATCTGCTCCGGCGACGTCGAGATACGCACGGGTCACTACCGGTGGCCAGGACCTGCACGTGGTGAGGGGGCGATCTGCCACGGCAGGACAGCGCGTATCGTCGTAGTTGGCCTCGGCCAGCGCGCTGCCACATGACGCGGCTGCAGCGCGCCAATGCCGGTAGGAGCCCATGGTGAGCGCGCGGGCCTTGCCGTTCTCATCCAGGACGATTCAGCCCCAGGGCCTGGAGTGCACGTCCCAGCTCGAAGATGTGTCTCCGTCTCTCGAGTGCACGCGGGCCCGGGTGGAGGCTGCGGGAGCCGTCAGCAGGGGTCGCCCTCGCATGGACCTCGGCGGCCTCGATGGTGCCGTCAGCGGTGAAGTCGCGCCCCATGCAGCCAGGTCGAGGACGTGCTTTCTTGTCGGTGGTGGCACCGGTGACCCAGCCTGGTTCCCTCAACGATCCTGGGGTCGACCGGGTAGCGCACGGAGCCGAGTGGACCTCAGTCCCGTCGTCGAGGCCTCCTCCACCGCCGCGGCGGCGAGGTTGGGGCCGATGGCGGTGGGGCCGATAACGAGCCGCTTGCACGAGAGCTCGGGGTGGGTCTCCGTCGGTGGTAATCGCCGGCGGCCATCTCGACCTCGGCGGGGGCGGCGCTCCAGGCGCTAATCGTCATCGACGTCGCGTCAGGCACGCCGCGACGCGGCTCACGCTCCCCATCTGGGTGGATGAGGGTGACGACGACGTTCTTGAGCGTGTCGGCGTCCGTCAGGCCCGCCCGTCCGACCGCGGGTGAGGCCTCGTTGCACGAGGTCGACCAGGGTCGATGGTCGGTGTCGGGGGTGTCGACGACGCGCGCCGGGCCGATACCGGAGGCGTCCACGGGATCGGGGACCACGGTGGTGACAGCCTCGGCGTTGGCCCGCGTAACCGCTTGAGGAGCGCACAAAGGTGTCTCGCCGATCTCGCAGGGTACAGGAACTCCTCGGGTGCGGGCCGCCCATGGCACCGGCCATGGCGCTGACGATGACGTAGTCGGGCCGGGCAGGCAGAGATCCCTCGTCGGTGTCACGGTGGGGCTGGTGACGGCGGCCAGCTCCGGCGTCGTCGATGTCGAAGGGTAGAGTCCTTCGCGGCGAACTCGCGTCCGCGGATGATGCCGGCGAGGGCGGGCTCGTCATGATACTCGTCTGGATCTGGTAGACGATGGCCAGCAGGTCCTTGTGCGGTGAAGAGTCCTTGACCGCGGTGAACGTATCTCCTCGTGGGTGGGAGCCAGCAGGTAGTCCCCGTCCTTGCGGTCGTGGAGCTTGAACAGGGGTGGGGCCGTGGTCGGTTTCAGCGTCCGGTGGCTGGTAGGGCTCGGCCGGCGGGAGGGCCGGGAAGTGGACCGCCTCCTGGCCGCCCGCAGCGTCCATCCTGGCGCCGGTATTCCTCGATCTTTCGCAGCGTCCTCGAGGCCCCAGCGGCAGCCAGGTGCTACCCAGGGGCGCCCGGCGGATGTAGCAGGCACGAGACGAGCGGCCCGGTGACTGGCGACCTCGGCGTCGGCCGGATCCTCGCGAGGTTCGGATGAAGGAGAGTGGAGAGTCTGTGCAGCACGGGGGTGATCCTACGGGGTCTGACGCCACGGCTGGCACGGAGCCCGCCCGACCGTACGAGATCACGCGATTCCGGGACCGGCTGACCAACGACGCCGCACCGGGCGAACCGGAGGCCTTGACGCTGGTCAGGGGACGACTTGCGGCCCTCGAGAAGGGCCCGATACGCTCAGCATCCATCGGAGGGTTCGTCGACCCTCTTATCCTAATTCGGCCCCGCGTCGTCCCCTGCTCGCGGACCACAGGCAAGGAAGCATGTGGACAGGCACTCCTCCATGCGCGAGGACACGGCCAGACGTGGGCGAAGGCCATTCTTCTGGGTGAGCACTCCGTGGTCTACAGCCACCCGCCGTCGCCGTACCACTGCGGGACCTGCGGATGCGAGCCACTGCGGGACCGACCTCAGGCCCCTCCGCTGACCAGCCTGGACTACTCGGGCCAGCGCAGGCCGGACCCCGGTTCGCCAGCGTGGCGCGAAGGCGCTTCGAGGTGGCCGGGAGATCTCCGGAGTGCCTGGACCAGGCCCTTGAGATCACCACCGTCAGCGACTTCCCCCATGAGCGCGGGCTCGGTTCGTCGGCCGCGGCGGCCGGTGCGATCATCCGTGCGGTTCTGGACGCCTGCGGGCGCGGGGGCCGCCGCGGACGAGCTGTTCGCCCTGACGCGGATGGCCGGGCAGATCGCTCACGGCAAAAGCCGTCGGGGCTCGACGCCGCCGCCACCTGCTCCATGCGTCCGGTTCCGGGAGGGCAGATGCGGCTGAGCCAGCGCTGAGAACGCTCCTCTCATCGCCGACTCCAGGATCCACAGTTTCCACCGAGAGGCCGTTGGCGGCCTGCGCCACGCTCCGAGAACGATCAGACAACATCGGTCCGCGCATCAACCGCCTGGGGCACTCGACCCAGAACGCGATCATGGCCCTGGACCAGGCCGACGCCCCACCACGCACGTGGACGGGCGCATACGGTCCTGGCCGAGCTCAGCCTGAGCCTGCGGTCCTCGTACGATCTCGCCGAGGCCGCCCGCGCCACGCCGGGCACTGGGCGTAAACTCACCGGCGCTCGGCGGCTGCGTCATCGCCTGGTGACCCGGCGAGCCGGCCGCGCGCCGGGTGCGCGCCCGCTCTGGAACAGGGCAGGGGCCGGCGACTTGGAACTACCGGATGCGCATCAGCGAGGGTGGACGGTGACCGCCGTACCCCGGGCCGCTGCCGGCTCCTCCCCGTCCGCATCGCGACCGCGACGGCCAGCGCGAACACCAACATCGCGCTCATCAGAGTACTGGGGCAAGGTCGATGAGGCACAGGCGATCCCCGCCACCTCGAGCCTGTCCCTCACCTCAGCGGCACCCGGACGACGGCGACGGTCTCACTTCGACGGCGGGGACGGCGCCGCAGACTCGGTGACGATCAGCGGGGCCTCCCCCAGCGCCGTGGGCTGGGGCGAGTGACCCAGTTCCTCGACTTCCTGGTGCGCGCCCGCTCAGGCGTCACCGCCCCGGCAACCGTCACCTCCCGGGCCTCGGTCCCGCTGGCGGCCCGGCCTGGCGAGGCTCGGCGGCGGGCTTCGCGGCGCTGCGGCGGCGGCCTCCCCGGGCCGCCGGCGCGGATCTCGACGGCCGGGAGCTCTCCAGACTGGCCCGACGCGGCTCGGGCTCGGCGACCCGCTCCGTCTTCCAGTGGGTTGGTCCTGTGGAGACGCGGGCCACGACGACCGCCTCCTCCTACGCCGAGCCGGTCGCCTGCGAGGATGGACCTGGCAATGGTCGTCGTCGTGCTCTCGCAGCGTTACAAGCCCATCAGCTCGACCCGGGCCATGCGGGCCACCATGTCGTCCTCCTCTCTTCCCCGCCTGGGTCGAGGCCAGCGGGAGGGACCTTCAGGTGGCGCTGGAGAGCGGTCCGGGCGGGCGACCTGGCACGGCTCGGGGAGATCGTCGAGGGCAACGCCCTGGGCATACACGCCACGATGATCGCGGCCGCCCGGGCATCATCTACTGGCTGCCGCAGACCGTGGCGGCACTGCAAGCGATCCGCGCCATGCGCGAGGAGGGCTGCCCGTCTGGGCAACGATCGATGCCGGCCCCAACGTCAAGGTCCTCACCGAGGGCGCCCGCGCCGAGGAGGTCGCCGCCGCGCTGCGGGACCGTCTGAGCGGCACCACCGTCTCGGTGAGGCGTCCCGGCGGCGGGGTGCGTATCGAGGAGGGCCCATGCCCCTGACCTCTCACGGCGGCGATGTCGTCTCCAGAGCGCCGGGCAAGCTCTACATCGCCGGAGAGTACGCCGTCGTCGAGCCCGGCCACCGAGCGGTCCTGGTCGCCGTCGACCGATTCATCACCGTGCGCATCACGCCCTGCTCCCCGCCGGCGGTACGCGGGCACGATCAGCTCACGGCTCTACGCCAACGGCTCCAGGTCCCTGGCGCCGCCGACCGCAGGACAGCCAGGCCGAGGCAGTCGGAGGAGAGGACGACTACATCATCTCGGCGATCCGAGTCGTTGAGGCGCTGGTGACCCAGGGCGGCGGCCGGCCAGGCTCCTTCGACCTGAGCGTCTCCAGCGAGCTGGAGGAGGACGACGGGCGCAAGCTGGGACTGGGCTCATCATCAGCGGTGACGGTGGCGACGGTGCGCGCCGTCGCGACTTCTACGGCGTGGCCGCCAACGACCTGACCGTCTACGAAGCTGGCGATGCTGGCCAGTGACACGGTCCAGCCGATCGGCTCAGGAGGAGACATCGCCGCGAGCGCCATGACCGGGTGGGTGGCCTACACCTCCCCCGACCGCGCGTGGCTGCGCCGGGCCCGGCAGCGAGCCGGGGCCGGTGGCATGAGCGATCTCGTGGAGGCGGACTGGCCAGGTCTGAGCGTCCGCCGCCTGCCGTCTCCCTCATTGCGGCTTCAGGTGGGTTGGACCGGTGCGCCCGCCTCCACCCCGGCCCTGGTCGCCGACGTCCAGACCCGATCCCACGGGGCCGATGACTACGCCGTCTTCCTGCGCGACAGCCAGGACTGCCTGGCTCGTCTCATCACCGCGATCGAGGATGATGACGCCGCCCGGATCATGCGCCAGATCGCGCGCAACAGGGCTCTTCTGGCCGGGCTCAGCCGGATCGGCGACCGGACCATCGAGACCGCCGAGCTGGCGAGACTGGTCGAGATCGCGCTCGACCACGGGCCGCGGCTAAGAGCTCTGGCGCCGGGGCGGGGACTGCGGAATCGCCCTGTGCCCACCGGCCACGGACCTGGTTGCACTGCGAGCCGCGTGGGAGACGGCCGGGATACGCCCTCTGGACCTGTCGGTCTACAGCCAGGACTCATCCGCTGCCTGCGCAGCCGACCCCGCTGAGGCACGTGCTGATTCCTCGACCGCCTCCCCCGTTAAGGTCACCCCCGCGAGCCACAGGGCCCCTCACCTCGCAGCGGGCCTCCCGTCAGGACGAGCACCTGGAGCTGGCGATGCGTCTGCACGGTCAGGACCGCGCCGGCGCCTTCGACGACGTCTCCTTCATCCATCACAGCCTGCCGGGGGTCAGCGCCGAGCAGGTCGATATCGGCACCACCGTCCTGGGCTGCCGCTGGGAGGTCCCGTTCTACATCAACGCCATGACCGGCGGAACGCAGGCAACAGCGGCTATCAATGCCGGTCTGGCCGAGGCGGCCGCTGAGGCGGGAGTCGCGATCGCCTGCGGTTCCCAGCACGTGGCCCTGCGTGACCCCGAGCGGGCGGACGGCTTCCACGTCATCCGACGACGGGCCCCGGGCGCCTTCGTCCTGGCCAATGTCGGACCGACCGTCAGCCCTCAGGAGGCACTGCAGGCCGTGGAGATGTTGGAGGCCAACGCCCTGCAGATCCACCTCAACGCGGCCCAGGAGCTGGTCATGCCCGAGGGCGACCGCGACTTCACCGGCTGGAGCGAGGCGATCGCCGGCATCGTTGCGGCCGTGCCCGTCGGTGGTGGTCAAGGAAGTGGGCTTCAGGGCTCTCACGCCCGGACGATCGAGGCCCTGCGCGCACCGGCATCGCGGCCGTCGACGTGGCTGGGGCCGGAGGCACGGACTTCATCGCCATTGAGAACGAGCGCCGACCGCAGCGCGACCTGCCTACCCTGGTCGGCTGGGGCCAGTCGACGGCGCTGTGCCTGCTGGAGTCGCTGAGCGGATCGGAGCCGGTCAGCCTGCCGGTACTGGCCTCCGGCGGCGTGCGCAACCCGCTCGACGTCGTCCGGTCGCTGGCCCTGGGCGCCTGCGCCGTCGGCGCCTCCGGGCACGTCCTGCGCACCCTGATCAAGGCGGGCCCCGAGGCCCTGCGCCAAGAGCTGCGCACCTGGAGCGAGCACGTGCGCACGCTCATGACCCTGCTGGGAGCAGCCAATGTCTCTCAGCTGCGTCGCACCGATGTTCTCGTCACCGGGAGCACCGCTGAGCGGGCCCGTCTGCTCGGCGTCGATCTGACCCCGTCTGGCGCACCGCAGCGATACCTAACCGTCACCAGGTGCTTCCGTCAAGGGGGATCGTCCCCTCTCCTTTATCTTTCTATCGGTCATTATCGTGTGGATATCGGGATTCAAAGACGTCACTACTTTCACTGACGCCTTGCTTCCCCGAGACCGGCTTCCTCAAGAGGCCACTATCCATCGACATCACATCGGAAAGGATGACTCATGACCGGACGGGAAAGAGCAAGGACCTCACCCTTTTGGGCCACCGACCTTGACAGGATGCAGTCAGGAGCGAGGGAGGTCGCCGAGGGCTTTCACGAACTCATCCAAAAGGTCGCCGGGCGCCCGCCAGTATCTCTGGGTAGGCTCTGGCTGGCGTGAGCCTTCGGGGAAGAACGATGAGCACGGAACCGGACGGGCAATCGATGTCATCGTGACCGCAGACACCGGAATGATGCCCACACCTGCCGAACGCGCCGCCGGAAACGCCTTCGTGGACTGGCTCATCAGTCACGCGGACGAACTGAAAATCAAAGGCATCATCTTCAGTCAAGACTCTGCACCACGCCCCGAGTTCTGGGGGTATACGCACCCGGGAAGCTGGCGTTCAGGGGAAGACCGGGGATCCATCTCGGCGAATCATGTGGATCACGTCCACGTCTTCCTCAAGGAGGGCACTGCCTGGCCGGCGTCACTCGACTCGACCAAGATCAGCGTCAGACCCGGTCTACCCAATGTCGGGGTCGACAACGGTAGCGGGCCCCACCTGGTCGACTCGGTCTCGGTGTCCCATCTCAGAGGCCCGGTACACCGGTCGAGAAGGACGGCACTCGGTCGGCCCTTACGGCGACGAGGTCTTCACCCTTGAGACGGCACTCGCCCGCACCGAGTGGCTCCAGTCACAGTACGTCGATGGCCACTACGGAACGTCGACAGTCGGCGACGGCTCCAGCGGCTACGGCGGAACCACCGGTTTCCAGAAGAAGCATAGCGGCGCCACCGACCCGGACGGATGGCTCGGACAGCAGGAGCTGACGAAGTTGTTCCAGCTGGCGGGCATGTCCGTTGAAGTGACAGACTGACTGTTCGGCGTCCTGCCGGTACCCGGCAGGAATCGTACGTCCGAGTCTCGCGTGGCCGATCGCAACAGACGTGCGGCGGAGGCCGGTCCCCAACCTCCGCCGCATCCCGCGAGAAGGAGATCAGGCCAGAGCGGCCAGGGCCTTGACGATGCCGGGAGCCGCGTAAAGGGACATGAACTGGACGCCGTAGGAGACCCCAGTCGGTTGAGCGACCCGCACGCGATTCCCACAAGCAGGACCCCGAAGACGTTGGCCAGGCCTGCCTTCTGGTCGGCGTCGATGTAGGCCAGCAGGGAGGACGAAGGCGACGAACAGCGCAAGCACCGCCTCGTGGGGAATGCGACGCATGACGAAGTAGGTGATCTGCGAGGACCAGCGCACGGCGATGACGTACGTGATCGCAACCGCGGCAAAGAGCCCCGATGGTCACGGTGATGATGAATCCGGGCAGGTCCAGCAGGTGGTGCAGGTTTAGCTGCTTGGTGTAGACCGAGCCCGCATTGAACAGCGGACCGGCGGGGCCGACGGACACACCGGAGATCAGGACCCCGAGCGCCACCAGCGGAATGATGACGCCGGCCAGGGTAGGTCGAGTGGGTCAGGGCGCTCATGACGGTCACTGCACGTTGCGCGCGGGCGCGGTCCTCCTTCTGGCGGGCCACGGAGGCCTCGCCCAGCAGGAAGGTCAGGCCCACCGGGCTGAGAATGAACAGCGGGGTGGAGACGGCGGCCATGGCGGCACTCCACCAGCCCTCGGACCTCGTGATGAGCCGCCCCGGCCACAACGCCTGTCGCTCGAAACCCGGATCGCAGCAGCTCGGCCTTGGTGCGATTGCCGTGCGGCAGTGCCTCCCGACGCTTGGCATTGAGCAGCTCCAGGAGGGTCAGGAGCATAGGCCCCACGGTGATCCCGAGGAAGAAGGAGGTATTGACACTGGCCTTCTCAGGGATAATCCCCGCCCCTCGGTAGAGCGCCGGAAGCGCCTGGAACAGAAGTGCCATGGGAAGAATCGATACCAGGGAGAGAATTCGGTTCTTTCCGAGCAGGGCCAGAATCACGGCTCCGGCAGCCAGGACGATATCGGAGTTGGACTTGATCCAGTCGGCCATGGGCAGTAGCAGACCGGCAAGGAGGAAGCTCAGGGGAATGGAGATAAGGGTTCCAATGGCCGACCCCACCGCCATCTTCCGGATCGTGTCTGAGGCCAGGCCCTTGTTGCGCAGCACCATGGCGTGATCCATGAGGCGGAGCGGACGCGGCTCCGCCGGGCAGTCCCACCAGCGCCGTCGGGATCCCGTTCATGAGGTTGAGCGTGACCACGGCGCGGAGATGAAGAAGGCGAGCACTACGTGCGGTGGTGCCCCAGCCAGGATGATCGCCAGGTGACGGGGCCAGCACCCCGGTCTCATCGGTCCGGGGATGAAACCGATGAAGGTGTGAGAGGACCACGGCAGCCAGGATGGCGGCCACCATCATGAGGAGAAGGCTCACAGTCACCGGTCTCCCCCTTCACTCGCCCCGACGTTCAGCTCATCGACAATAGTGACCTCACGTTTAGGAGTCACAAGGAAGCAGCAGGCGATAAAACCGATGGTGGAGGCCCCCAGCCCCAGAACAGCGGCTTGCCTCCGAGATAAACGGAGAACAGCACCGCCGCGACGACACCATATCACCGATATCAGGAGACAGACAATCAAGTCTCTGGGTGATACGAGGTCATTCCATACCTCGATATTGTTCTGACGCTCCGTGTTCTCGGAGTCGACGTCATCAGTACTGCGCACGATTGGTGATCGTAGGCGAGCCGCCCAAGACGCTCCATATGTTGTTCACCATGACTTTTGCAGGCGCCGTGTAACAAAACAGCATCGTCCTTGCGGTCCCACCGGGAACATTCACAGGAGCACGGTGGCGAACAGACCCACCTGCACGAACCCCAGAGACCGGTAGAGCGCCAGGGCGGGGGCGTTGTAGTCGTTGACGTAGAGGCTGACAACGCCGTCGGCCCCGACATGATCGCGACGTACGGCGTCCACGACGCTGGCCAGAGCCGCCGCCCCGACTCCTCGCCCGCGCAGGTCGGGGCGCGTCCACACCCCGGTCAGCTGGGCGACGCAACCGGCCGGGGAGCGCCACAGGGCCCCGACATCAGCCTTGAAGGCCACGGCCCGAGGCGAGCCGGGTTGAACCGGGTGACCGGCACCGTCATCGAGCACGATGTAGCTGCGTCCCTGCTCGATGAGCCAGCTGACGTGGCGGCCGTAACCGGGACCGTCCACGGTGGGGTCGTAGCCGAGCTCCCCGCTGAACATGTCCACCGAGGCGGGCAGCACCAGTCCGTCCTCATCAGGACGGGCGAGACGGACCGACCGCCCCACCCAGGCCAGGGGACGGACGACGACGCAGGTGCGCACTCCCCAGCCCCCGCCCACGGGGGCGCGGTCAGGACCGGCTGCTTCCAGCGCTCATGGCGGGCACGCGCTCCCTGCTCGCTGAGCCCACCCCAGATCGCGGCGACGTCTCGAGCCGGTCCCGACACGGAGCCGCGCCTGGAGGCGAGGGGCGGGCGTGCTCGGCCAGCGCCCAGATCTCACCGGCATCCGCGGCTCGCAGACCGTGCTCTGGGCGTCCGGCCGGGCCGAAGAGCATGAGAGAACCCACCGACCAGGCCGCGGCGACGGGACGGGCCAGTCCTCCCAGAGCGACGACGTCGCCGCGTCTAACGGACCAGCGCGCATCGCTGGACCAGGCTCACGGCGCTGACCGGATCGAGTGCGCACAGCGACGACGCCCGAGACCCGGTCGGCGGGGACCGGTGTCAGGCGATCGGCGCGACGCTGATCGCGTTCGTGATCACGGTGCCGTAGGAAGCCCATGTCCGTCAGGCCCGGGCGGGAGCTCTGCGCTTCCCGCCCTCACCGAGTCCTCAACCGGCGGCGGAGACCATGGGAGCGGTGCCGGCCAGTGCATCCTCACCGAGCTCCTCGGCCATCTCAGCGGCCATGACCTCGGCGTGCTTGAGGAGGGTCTCAACGACCTGGTCCTCGGGGACGGTCTCAACCACCTGGCCACGCACGAAGATCTGCCCTGCCGTTGCCCGAGGCGCAGCCCGAGGTCTGCCTCACGGGCCTCGCCGGGAGCCGTTGACGACAGCCCATGACGGCCACGCGCAACGGCGCGGTGACCTTCTTTGAGTCCGCCTCCACCTCCTCGGCAAGGGTCCACATCCACCTGAGCCCGACCGCAGGAGGGACAGGGAGACGATCTCGAGCTGGCGCTGACGCAGACCCGCGAACTCTAAGAGCTTGGTGCCCACCTTGACCTCCTCAACCGGAGGCGCCGACAGGAGACGCGGATGGTGTCGCCGATGCCCTCTGCGAGCAGGGTGCCGAGGCGGCGCAGGACTGATCGTGCCCTGGAAGGCGGGGCCGGCCTCGGTCACGCCCAGGTGAAAGGGCCACTGGCCGGCCTCGGACGGGAGCCGGTAGGCCTGCACCATGGTGACGACGTCGTGGTGCTTGACGGAGATCTTGAAGTCGTGGAAGTCGTTCTCCTCAGAACAGTCCAGCCTCCCAGGTGGCGGACTCCACGAGCGCCTCGGGGTGGCCTTGCCGTACTTCTTAAGCGAGGCGCTTGTCGAGGGCTTCCGGCGTTGACGCCGATGCGTAGGGGAGACACCGGCGTCGGAGGCGGCCTTGCAGATGTCGGCGACCTGGTCGTCGAACTTGCGGATGTTGCCGGGATTGACGCGCACGGCGCCGCAGCCGGCCTCGATGGCGGCGAAGACGTACTTGGGGTTGAAGTGGATGTCCGCGATGACGGGGATGCGCGACTGCTTGGCGATGATCGGCAGCGCCTCGGCGTCCTTGTCGGTGGGGCAGGCCACGCGACGATGTCGCAGCCCGAGGCCGTCAGCTCGGCGATCTGCTGGAGCGTGGCACCGATGTCGTGCGTCTTGGTAGTGGTCATGGACTGCACTGTGATGGGCGCGTCTCCGCCGACGTTGAGGCTGCCGACCTTGATCTTGCGAGTTGGTCGGCGCGGCGCCAGGACCGGGGCCTGGGCACGCATGGTGGGGATGCCAAAGAGCGATCGCTTCAGTCACCCGACCAGTATGTCATCCACCCTGCCCGGCCCTGTACCGCGGGCGTGTGGCATCGCTCCCGCCGGCACCGGAGCACCCCGCCATCATGGACCTCACAGCGGAGCGGCGATATCCACCCACACCAGGACCAGGGCCATGACGATGAGCAGGCCGAAGCCGACCTGCCCCACCGGGATCATCTTGGCCGTGTCCACCGGTCCCGGATCAGGCTTCCCCCTGCGCCTTGGCGATCATGCGCCGGATGCCCTCCCAGCAGGCGCCGGCCACGTGCCCGCCGTCGAGGGGCAGCAGGGGCACCAGGTTGAAGGCGAACAGCGCCAGGTTGAGGCTGCCCAGCAGCACGAGCATACTGCTGACACGCATCGACAGCGGAACCTGCCCGCCTCCGGTCGCACCGCCACTGGTGGCCTGCCCGGCCATGCGCCCCATGCCCACCAGGCCGACGACGCCGCTGTCGGCGCTGCGCTGCTCCATGCCCAGTCCGGCCTGGACGGCGTGGTAGAGCCCGACCGGGAGGGTGGCGATGGCCTTGACCGTGCCGCCGACGGCCTGTGCGATGAAGCCCGGTATCTTGGCCGGGCTCTGCGGAATGGTTCCCAGGGAGGGGGCGATCCCCACGTAGGGGCGGGCCTCGGTCCGTACGGCACCGGTGGCGTCCTTGACCGGGGCGCCCTGGGAGTCGCGAACGGTCCGCTGGGCCTCGACCGCTGTGACACTGACGGTACGCGTGGCACCGTCGCGCTCGATGACGACCTGGGTGGGGTTGGTTCCACCGGCTGCGATCCGGGCCTGGAGCTCCTCCCAGGTGGAGACCTCGACCCCGCCCCAGGAGACGACCCGGTCGCCGGCCTTGATACCGGCGGCGCTGGCGGGGCCGGCCGGGTCGGAGTCTGGCAGGGACGTTCTCATCAACGTTGGACGAGACGCAGGGCTCCACCTTCGACAGCGTGGTCGTGCGCCTCGGGATGCCGACCGCTCCGATGGCGATTGCCAGAAGAAGGATTCCCAGGACCAGGTTGGTGAGGATCCCCCCGGCCATGACGATGAGCTTCTTGGGGACGCTGAGGCTGTAGAAGGCGCGGTGCTCCTCGCCTGGCCCGATCTCCTCGAGGGCCTCGGCACGCGCCTCGCCCACCATGCCCAGGCTGCCGTCCTTGCGGCGCCGGTCCGGCTTTCCGGGTTTGGCCGGCGGCAGCATGCCGACGAGCTTGACGTAACCGCCCAGCCAGATGGCCTTGACTCCGTACTCGGTCTCGCCGCGCCTGACCGACCAGATCCTCGGTCCGAAGCCGATGAAGTACTCCGGTACCTTCACGCCGAACCTCTTGGCCGGGATCATGTGCCCGAGCTCGTGGAGGGCCACCGAGACACCGATCCCGATGATGAGGATGACGATGCCCAGGATGTAGGCCAGGGTGGTACTCACGAGTGCGTTCCTCCGTTTCGTGCCGCGATGAGCTCGTCGGCGCGGGTGCGGGCCCAGGTCTCCACGGCCAGGACGTCGTCGAGGCCCGGAGCGGACAGCCCCTCGTGCTCGCCGACGACGGCCGCGTCGATCTCAACGATGTCCAGCCACTCGATCCGGCCGCCCAGGAAGGCGGCGACGGCCTGCTCGTTGGCGGCGTTGAGGACGGCCGGGTGGGTGGCCGATGCGGCCACGGCGCTGCGGGCCAGGTCGACGGCGGGGAAGGCCTCACCATCCAGGGGCTCGAAGGTCCAGCTGACCGGATCACGCCAGTCGTTGGGTGTCACGAGGCCGGACAGGTCGGGACGCTTGGGCCAGGTCAGCCCCAGGGCGATGGGCAGGCGCATGTCGGGTGGGGAGGCCTGGGCGATGGTGGCGCCGTCGGTGAACTCGACCATGGAGTGGATGACCGACTGGGGGTGGACGACGACGTCGATCTGCTCGGGGACCACGTCGAACAGGAGGTGGGCCTCGATGAGCTCGAGGCCCTTGTTGATGAGGGTCGAGGAGTTGACGGTCACCACCGGTCCCATGTCCCAGGTGGGGTGCTTGAGGGCGGCGGCGGCGCTGATCCCGGTGAGACTCTCCCGGCTCCTACCGCGGAAGGGGCCGCCGGATGCGGTCAGGACCAGCCTGCGCACCTCGCTGTGCCCACTGACGACGGGACTGGTCAGACCCTTCTCGTGACGGCCGCTGGCCAGGGCCTGGGCGATGGCGGAGTGCTCGGAGTCCACGGGGACGACCTGGCCGGGCCGGGTGAGCGCCTCGCGGACCAGGGCGCCTCCGACGACGAGGGACTCCTTGTTGGCCAGGGCCAGGCGGGCGCCGCTGCGCAGGGCCGCCAGCGTGGGCAGCAGGCCCACGGAGCCCGTGATGCCGTTGACCACCGTGTCATCGGGCCCGAGCCCTGCGGTCTCGACTGCCGTGGTCGCTGCATCGGGGCCGGTGAGGATCGTGGTGACCGGGTCGGGGCGACCGGCCTGGGCGGCTGCGATCGCGAGTGCCTCGCGCAGATGCTCGGCGAGCTCCTCTCCCCCGCCGGTGATGGCCAGGACGGGGACGTCCCAGGCCAGGGCCTGTCGGGCCAGGAGCTCCAGGCGGCCTCCACCGGCGGCCAGAGCGACCACCCGGGGGGAGGCCTGGCCCAGACGGGCGAGGGCCTCAAGGGTCTGGGTACCGATCGATCCGGTGGATCCGAGCAGGACCAGTCGGCGAGGGGACTGCGGGGAACAGGAACGTGACGGTGCGTGGCCGGTCATGGGGCGGCGGGATTCCTCAGAACGTACTCGATCTACTCGACTTACTCGGTTCACTCAACAGACAGGAGGACCTCGACGACGCGCGCCAGGTAGCGATCGACGCTGGGCTCCCCGTAGGCCTTGTTCCCCCGGGCACGGCGGAAGACCGCTCCACGCACCTCGCTGGAGGTCAGGGTGGTGTCGGAGTCGAAGTAGCCGGCGATGCGGTCCATGAGGGCATCGACATCGGTCTTGTCATACCCCTGCCCGGAGGCCGGGGCGAAGCGCTCACCGGCCGGACGCAGGAGGCGCGGGTAGAGGGTGGTGGCGAGCTGGGTGACCTGGTCCATCCAGGCCTGGCGGCCCTTCTTGGCCACGAAGGCGGCACGACGGCGCTGAAGGAAGGCGACCTCGAGGCGGTCGAGGGCCGCGTCGACGGCCTGGGGCTGGTAGCCGCGCAGGACCACGTCGAAGGCGACGGTGCGCACGCCCTCGGAGTCCATCTCGTCGAGATCGCCGGAGTCGTAGATCTCGTGAGCCGTCTCGAAGTAGCGATCGACCTGCTCGGGGCGGTAGCCCGGTCGCAGGAGCGCTGACTTGGGGAACATGTCGCTCATGTCGTCTTGGCCCTCTCCTGGTTGAGTACCTCGGTCGCGAGCTGACCGCAGGCACCGTCGATGTCGCTGCCTCGAGTGTCTCGCACTGTCGTGGTAATTCCGGCACGTCGAAGCGTGTCAACGAACATATCCTGAACCGCAACCTCCGAGCAGGTCCAGATGGAGCCCGGAGTCGGGTTGAGAGGGATGGGGTTGACGTGGGCCCATCCGGTGTCCCTGCGGTTGAGCTCGTCGGCGAGCATCTGAGCGCGCCAGGCGTGGTCGTTCATGTCCTTGATGAGCGCGTACTCGATGGACACGCGCCGGCCGGTGGCCAGGAAGTAGTCGTGGGCGGCGTCGAGCAGCTCGCCGACCTTCCACTTGGAGTTGACGGGGATGAGCTCGTCTCGCAGCTCGTCGTCGGGGGCGTGCAGCGAGACGGCCAGGGTCACAGGCAGCCCCTCGCCGGCCAGCCGGCGGATGAGAGGAACGAGCCCCACCGTGGAGACGGTGATGCCGCGGGCCGACATGCCGAAGCCCTCGGGGCCGGGTCAATGAGCCGGTGGAGGGCACCGATGACGTTCTTGTAGTTGACCATCGGCTCGCCCATCCCCATGAAGACCACGTTGGACAGCCGCGCCGGTCCCCCGGTCAGCTCGCCAGCTGCGGAGGCCTGGGCCGCGTGGCGCACCTGCTCGACGATCTCCGCGGTGGACAGGTTGCGGGTCAGGCCCATCTGGCCGGTGGCGCAGAAGGGGCAGGCCATGCCGCAGCCGGCCTGGGAGGAGACGCACAAGGTGGTGCGGTCCTTGTAGCGCATGAGGACGCTCTCCACCCGGACGCCGTCGTGCAGCTCCCACAGGTGCTTGATGGTGCGTCCGCCGTCGGCTCGCAGAGCGCGCACCGGGGCGATGAGCTCGGGCAGCAGCTCGGCGCACAGCTGCTCGCGCTGGGAGGCGGGCAGGTCGGTCATGTCGGCGCTGTCGCGGGTGAAGTGCGTGAAGTAGTGCCGTGAGAGCTGGTCGGCCCGGAAGGAGGGCAGGCCCGAGCTCTTGCAGGCGGCCTTGCGACCGCTCAGGTCGAGGTCGGCCAGGTGACGGGGGGCCTTGCCCCGCGCCGCCGGTACGGCGAAGGACAGGCGCGGCCTGGCATCGGGACTGGTGGCGCCCTCGGGCGGCTGGTCGGTGGGCATGACCTGGACCTGGCCGTCGCGCGGCCGTCCGGTGATGCTGACGGGCTGCGGGCGCCGGGGGCGCTGTACTCGCGAAAGACTCACGCTCGTGCTCCTCGTGTCCCGGGGCTGGGGAGGGCCGGGCTGGTCGATAGGGGTGGGTGCGGCATGCAGTCCCTATTTCACCAGGAGGGTGAAGGCGTAGACAAGTGGAGCGGCCACGAGGATGGAGTCGAGACGGTCCATGATTCCTCCGTGCCCGGGCAGGAGCGTGCCCATGTCCTTGAGCCCCAGGTCGCGTTTGAGCAGGGACTCGCCCAGGTCACCCAGGGTGGAGACGATCACGGTGCAGGCCCCCAGCGCGGCCCCGGTCCACCAGGGGCCGCCGATGGCCCAGACGCAGCCGGCCCCCGTGGCGACGGCTGCGATGAGGGAGCCCATGAGACCCTCCCAGGACTTCTTGGGCGAGACCGACGGAGCCAGGGGGTGACGGCCGAAGGTGATGCCCGCCAGCCACCCACCGGTGTCGTTGGCGGCTGCCAGGGCGATGAGCATCATGACTTTTCCCACTCCGTGATCCTGGACCAGGAGCAGCACGGCGAAAGCCAGCCAGGTAGGAGCAGGTAGGTCGCGGCGAAGACCGAGGCGGCAGCGGCGCTGGAACGCGAGCGGCGGACCTCGTCGTGCGCCTCGGTGCGGGGGATGTCGTGGCCGGCCTGCTCCAGGACGGTGCCAGTCTCCGCCTCGGCATGGTCCATGAAGCTCCACAGGACGCAGGCACCGGTGGTGGCCACGTAGGCCCCGAAGGCCGCCTCCGCCCCCAGCTCCCAGGCGCATACGGAGATGCCCAGGGTTCCGAGCCACAGGGGTGCCAGCGGCAGGGCGGATGTTCTTGCGGGCGAAAGCGGCCGCCAGCTCCCACAGCGCCCGCACACGGCCAGCACGACGACGCCCACGAAGACGACCTTGTAGAAGGCCAGGGACCCCAGGACCACGGCGATGAGCACGACCGCCACCCCGACGGCGGCGGGCAGGTTTCGCCCTGCCCGCCCGGTGGCGGGCAGGGGGTCGTGGTTGCGCGTGGGGCGCAGGTTCAGCAGAGTCGTCACGGGGCTCACAGGGGTCGGCGGGACAGGGGCGGGAACCGGCGTTCGCAGGGGCCGCCGGCCCCGGGATCGGTCGGGTCAGACCTCGAGGAGCTCGCTCTCCTTGGCGCTCAGGGCGGCGTCGATCTGCTCGACGAAGCGCTTGGTGAGGCCGTCGAGCTCGTGCTCGGCGCGCTTGACGTCGTCCTCGCCGGCCTCGCCGTCCTTCTTGATGGCCTCGAGCTCCTTCTTGGCCTTGCCGCGGATACCGCGCACCTGGACGCGGGAGTCCTCGGCACGGGAGCGGGCGAGCTTGACGTAGTCCTTGCGACGCTCCTCGGTCAGTGCCGGCAGGGTGACGCGGATGACGGTGCCGTCGTCAGTGGGGTTGACACCGAGGTCGGACTCGCGGATGGCGGTGACGATGTCCTTCATCGCCGAGCGGTCGAAGGGGCTGACCAGGACGGTGCGGGCCCTCGGGGATCGTCAGGGAGGCGAGCTGCTGGAGCGGGTGGGGGCGCCGTAGTAGTCCACGACGATCCCGTTGAACATCGAGGGGTTGGCGCGGCCGGTGCGGATGGAGGCGAGCTCGCTCTTGGCGGCCTGGAGGGCCTTGTCCATCTTGTCCTCGGCCTCGAGCATGACGTCGTCGATCATGGTGCTTCCTTTGCTGGGCGGTCGTGGGTTCTTAAGGTCGTGAGCGGCCATCGCGGGGATGGCGCGGGGTTTGCGAGGATGCGCCGGTCGTCCGTGCGGGGACGGGCGAGGGGCCCGCGCCGGTCCGTCGTCGGTCCCGCTGGGCCCGCAGCCGGCTCAGCCGCAGCTGACGAGTGTCCCGATTCTCTCACCCAGCAGGGCCCGGGTGATATTGCCGGGCGCTCCCATGCCGAAGACCCGCATGGTCAGCCCGTTGTCACGGCACAGGGCGAAGGCGGAGGCGTCGACCACCTGGAGGCCGTCGGCCAGGGCGCGTTCGTAGGTGAGGTTGTCGAGACGCTTGGCGTCGGGGTTCTTGCGGGGGTCGGCGGTGTAGACGCCGTCGACCCCGTTCTTGCCCACGAGCAGCTCGTCGCAGTGGGTCTCCAGGGCGCGCTGGGCCGAGACCGTGTCCGTGGAGAAGTAGGGCAGGCCGGCGCCGGCGCCGAAGACGACCACGCGGTTCTTCTCCATGTGGCGGATGGCGCGCAGGGGGATGTAGGACTCGGCGACCTGTCCCATGGCGATGGCGGTCTGGACGCGGGCGGGCACCCCGGCCTTCTCAATGAAGTCCTGCAGGGCCAGGGCGTTCATGACGGTTCCCAGCATGCCCATGTAGTCGGCGCGGGCGCGGTCCATGCCGCGCGAGGAGAGCTCGGCACCACGGAAGAAGTTCCCGCCTCCGACGACGACGGAAACCTGGACGCCGGCGCGTACGGCGTCGGCGATCTGACGGGCGGCGTCGGAGACGACGTCGGGATCCAGACCTATCGATCCGCCGCCGAAGACCTCACCGGAGAGCTTGAGCAGAACACGTCTGGGGTGCGTGCCGTGGGCCACGCGGTCGTCACGAGCCGGTTCCTCACTCATTGCGTTATGTCTCCTGGGTTCGGTGGGCAGGCTTCGCACAGCCTACCCCGTCCGAGACGGCACCGGGCCCCGATGAGAGTCACCCCCGGCGGTCAGACACGCCATGCGACTATGCCCTACGACATGCCGGACCAGCCGTCGACGAATCGGGGACGAGACGGGGCGGGGGCACGAGCATCGATGCTCGTGACCCCGCCCCGTCAGTCTCCGACCGACCCGACAACACCGGCTGCTCTCCGGCGAGCCGGCCCGGCGGTACCCGGATCAGGCTCCGACGCGGAAGCGGACGAAGCCGGTCAGCTCGCCGCCGGTGGCCTCAACGACCTTGCCGACCGTGGTCTTGGGGTCCTTGGCGAAGGCCTGATCGACCAGGACGTTCTCCTTGAAGAAGCCGCTGAGGCGCCCCTCGACGATCTTGGGGATGGCCTTCTCGGGCTTGCCCTCGGCGCGAGTCGTCTCCTCGGCGATGGCGCGCTCCTTGTCCACGACCTCGGCCGGGACGTCGTCGCGGGTGGCGTATTCCGGGGAATAGGCGGCGATGTGCATGGCGACGTCGTGAGCCACCTCGGCGGCCTTGGCGTCGGTGCCCACCAGGACGCCGACCTGGGCGGGCAGGTCGGGGTTGGTGCGGTGCAGGTAGAGCTCGATCTTGTCGGCCTCGAGGCGGCCGACGCGACGCACGACGATCTTCTCGCCGATGACGGCCTGCATGCCGTCGGTGAGCTCCTTGACGGTGGAGCCGTCGACCTCGACCTCGGCCAGGGCATCGGCGTCGGTGGCGCCGGAGTCGAGGGCGGCGGTGAGGACCTGCTCGGCGTAGTCGAGGAACTTCTGGTTCTTGGCCACGAAGTCGGTCTCGGCGTTGATCTCGACGAGGACGCCGACCTGGCCGTCGCCGGAGTCGACGACCTTGGCGGCGATGAGGGCCGGCGGAGGCGGCGCGGCCCTCGCGCTTGGCAGATGCCCTTGAGACCCTTGACGCGAATGATCTCGATGGCCTTCTCGGCGTCGCCCTCGGCCTCGTCGAGGGCCTTCTTGACGTCGAGCATGCCGGCGCCGGTCTTCTCGCGCAGCGCCTTGATGTCAGCAGTGGTGTAGTTCGCCGCGAATGTCTCCTGGTCAGTCAGTGACTAATAGACGTGTGAAAAAACGTGTGAAAGGTGTTCACAGCGCGTGGACGCCGCGCTGTGAACAAGAAGCGTGGGCGCGCGCTCAGGCCTGCTCAGCGGCAGGAGCCTCGGCAGCGGCCTCGGTGACCTCGGAGGTCGGCGCGTCAGCCTCGGCGCCGGCGAGGAGCTGGGCCTCCCACTCGGGCAGCGGCTCGGCGTCGGCAGAGACGACCTCGGCCTCCTCACCGGTGCGGGCGCGGCCACCGGAGCGGGCCAGCAGACCCTCGGCGGTCGCATCGGCGACGACGCGGGTGAGCAGGGTGACGGCGCGGATGGCGTCGTCGTTGCCGGGGATGCCGTAGGTGGCCTCGTCCGGGTCGCAGTTGGTGTCCAGGATGGCGATGACCGGGATCCCGAGCTTCTGGGCCTCGGAGATGGCCAGGTGCTCCTTCTTGGTGTCCACGACCCACACGGCCGCGGGGAGCTTGCTCATGTCGCGGATACCGCCCAGGGTGCGCTGGAGCTTGTCCTTCTCACGGCGCATCATGAGCAGCTCCTTCTTGGTGCGGCCGGAGCCGGCCACGTCGTCGAAGTCGATCTGCTCGAGCTCCTTCATGCGGTCCAGGCGGGCGCGCACGGTGGAGAAGTTGGTGAGCATGCCGCCCAGCCAGCGCTGGTTGACGTAGGGCATGCCGACGCGCTGGGCCTGCTCGGCCACGGCGGCCTGGGCCTGCTTCTTGGTCCCGACGAACAGGATGTTGCCGCCGCGAGCGACGATCTCCTTGACGAAGTCGTAGGCGGTGTTGATGCCCTCGATGGACTGCTGGAGATCGATGATGTAGATGCCGTTGCGCTCGGTGAGGATGAAGCGCTTCATCTTGGGGTTCCAGCGACGGGTCTGGTGCCCGAAGTGGACACCGCTATCAAGGAGCTGGCGCATGGTGACGACGGCCATGACGGTCCTTCCGTGTGTGCCGAGAGGTTGCTCGACGCACGATCATTTCGGGGGACGGCCAAGCAGTGCGCTCGGGCGCGTCCCGGGGGTGTTTCTCTGGGTTGTTCCCCTGTGATTCCGCGCGCTTGAGGGCGCACACCGAACCGGTGACCGGCGAGTGAGCCGGCGCGGATGGGGCCTGGCGCCTGCGACGCACGGCCACCCGTTCACCGTGGCGAACCGTGATGACCGGGACCGCGACCGTGTCGCCCGGAGGGACGTCCCGAGGTGCTCGGGTGCAGGCACGCGAAGTCAGCACCCTGGGTCCATCTCCCGCTGACGCCGGAGCGATCCGCAGAATGCTGCGGAGGCGAGGTTACCACAGGGCTGCCCCCGCTGCCGAGGCCGATTCATTGGAATGCAGAGTCATTCCGGTCACCACAGACTGCTTCCTGGGAGGGTTTTCCCACAGGGCCGACGACGTCCTCAGCAGACCAAGGCCGATCGGCGCGCACTCTGAGGGCATGCACCCTAGAACATCCCCCCGCAAACCAGGCAATCCCAGAGCACAACGCACGATTCCCCATCTCCCCGTCTCCTGCCCCGCCACCTCGCCGCGATGGCAACGCCCTGGTCGTCTGCGGACTGCTCGCCGCGCTCCCAGGTACGCAACCGGCTCATGGCATGAGCACAGTCACCAGCACTGCCGTGACCGCGGTCTCGGCTCCGGAGTCCCATGACCCGGCGTTTCCCGAGCTGATGGGTACTCCCTCCGGGCCGGCCGGAGCAGCGCCCTCACTGACCTCGTCGACCTCACTCTTCACGAGTGCCAGCCTCATCGCCCGGTTCGCAGAGGAGACGGGGACGAGCGCTCAGGAGGGCGTGGGCCAGTCTCCGGGGCCCTTGCGCCCGCGGGGACGCTACCAGTGGCCGACCGGCGCGCCGGCCACCGTGGTGGAGGCTTTCGATCCGCCTGCCGTCGTGTGGGGACGCGGGCACCGGGGAGTCGATCTCGCGGCCGCCGAAGGCGCACAGATCCGCAGCGCCGCCGCGGGGACGGTGGCATTCGCCGGCATGGTGGCCGGGCGTCCGGTGGTCTCCATCGACCACGCCGACGGGATCCGCACCACCTATGAGCCAGTAGAACCGACTGTCGGAGCGGGTGAGGCGGTCGGTGCGGGGCAGGTCATCGGCACCTTGCTGCCCGGGCACCGTTCGGACGGGGTCTGCGCCCTGCACTGGGGCGCGCGCACCGGCCCTAAGACGTACATCAACCCGCTGCGCCTGCTGCAACCGGCCGTCATCCGCCTCAAGCCGATCCAGGAGAATCGGTGATCGGCACTTGATCTCGCCGGCATTCCTTCCGATGATGGGACATCGTGGACAGTGGTGAGCTTTCGGGCACAACCCCTTCAAAGACGTCTCGTTGAGAGAGGCGGAGACATGAGGCCCTCCGAGTCCCTCCAGCACTGGTTCGAGACCTCCCTGCGGCCCAGGTTGCAGAGGATGGTCGCAAAGCGACGCCCAGACCTGCCGGCCCCGCAGGTGCTCATCATCGCCCCGGGGGTGAGGTTCTCCTTCGGTGAGATCGACCGGCCTTTCCATACCGCGAGCGCGGGCAAGCCCTTCGTGGCGGTCGCGGCGGCGCGCCTGGCCCAGCAGGGGCAGCTGTCCCTGGATGCGCCGATCGGCGAGCTCGCCCCGGGCATCGATCTGTCCGCGCTACCCGCCGCTCCCGGCGTCATTCTGTCCCGGGAGCTGACCCTGAGCCGTCTGCTCAGCCACCGCTCAGGACTGCCCGACCCGGTGCAGCCGCCTCGAAGACGGTCCACCGAGTGCTCGCTGGACCGCCTCATGCGCCAACCCGACCGCCGGTGGGACCTGGCCGAGGTGGTAGCGCAGTGCGCGGGGCTGCCGTCCCTGGGCCGTCCTGGTGAGAGCTTCGCCTACGGGGACACCAACTACGCCCTGGCTCAGTGCGTGCTCCAGGAGGTCACCGGCCTGTCCGCCCACGAGGTGCTGCGCACCCAGGTGTTCCAACCCGCGGGGATGACGCGCACGGGTCAGCCGCACTCCACGGCCACCGATGAGGAGCTGGCAGGTCTGAAGATCGCTCCGGTCTGGGTCAAGGGTGCGGAGATCAGCCATGCCAGGGCGCTGTCCGTCGGGTCCGCTGACGGCGGCGCGGTGACAACCCTGGAGGACATGGTGCGGTTCCAGGAGGCCCTGCATGAGGGAGACCTGCTCGACCGGGATCTGCTGGCGCGCCTGGCCCGGCCCCGCTCCCGCCTGCGCGCGGGCCTCCACTACGGGACGGGCCTGGCCACGATCCGCTTCGGTGAGTTCATACCCTTGGTCCTGCGGGGCCTTCCCGAGCCGGTGGGAGGCCTGGGCCTGTGGGCGGTACACAGCTTCTTCTACCCGCACCAGCGCGTCCATGTCGTCATGAACCTCCACAGCACTGCGCAGATGCAGCGCAGCTTCGCGCTGCACATCGCGATCGCCCGTCGCCTGGCCCGCTTGTCCTGAGCCGCACTCCCCCACTGGCGGGCCCTCGGATCGGGCGCGCATTGGGGTGTCCGTGGGGCCCGGACCTCACACGGCGTCAGCCCGCCACCGTGCCGTCGGATGGACGTGCTCGCCGTCTCAGGCGCGGGGAAAGGCCTGCTCGTAGACGCTGCGCAACCGCTCGGCCGAGACATGGGTGTAGCGCTGGGTGGTAGCCAGAGAGGAGTGGCCGAGCAGCTCCTGGACGCTGCGCAGGTCCGCTCCCCCACTCAGCACGTGGGTGGCTGCGCTGTGGCGCAGTCCGTGCGGGCCGAGATCGGGGACCTGGGCGGCGGCGCACAGGCGGTGGACGACGTCGCGCACCGCGCGGGGATCGATGCGTCGTCCTCGCATCCCCAGGAAGAGCGCCGCTGCGGCGTCGGGAGCGCAGATCTCTGCGCGCCGGCTCAGCCAGCCCTCCAGGGCCCTGGCGGCGGGCAGCCCGTAGGGGACGGTTCGTTCCTTACGCCCCTTGCCCAGGACGCGCAGCGTTCGCTGAGAGTGGTCGAGGTCGGTGACATCGAGGCCGACGAGCTCGGAGACGCGCACGCCGGTTGCGTAGAGCGTCTCGATGATGGCCAGGTCGCGTGCGGCCAGGGCGTTCCCGTCCGCGGCGAGTTCTGCGGCAACCCTGAGGAGCTGTGCGGCCTGCTGGGCCGTCAGGACCCCGGCAGGCGGTTGTCGACGCGGGCGCACGCAGGCGCGCGGCGACGTCGGAGGTGAGCACGCCCTCCTCGAAGGCCCAGGTGGAGAAGGTCCTCACCGAGGCCGAGCGGCGAGCCAGGGTGGCGCGCGAGTGCCCGCTCGCGGCCTGCGCGGCGAGCCAGTCCCGCAGGTCCGCCAGATCGAGGGTGGCCAGGGCCGCCTCGACGGGCTCGGCATCGCCCCCACCGACGCCAAGGAAGCTCAGGAGGTCGCCGATGTCGACGAGATAGGCTCGCACGGTGTGCTCAGACAGGTCCCGCTGCAGGGCCAGGTACCCGCGGTAGGAGGCGAGGAGATCGGCGCGCGTCCTTGGCATGGCAGACTCCCTTTGATGGCGGTTGTCGCAAGCGAATGAAATGGGGAGATGAGTTATATCAGCGTGGCGACCTGTGAGCGGACCTCGGCAATACGCGTCTCATTGCGTTTGTAGTGGGTCCATTTCCCAATACGGGTAGAGGTCACCAGCCCTTCACGCTCCAAGGCGCGCATAAAGGCCGATACGGTCGACTGGGCAAGCCCAACCTTGTCAGTGATCTGCTTGATGCAGACCCCGTACTCATCAGGGTCCGCAACCCCCTGCTCAATGGGGAACTCCACCCTAGGGTCGCGGAGCCACTGAAGGATCTGAAGGCGCACCGGGTGAGCGAGAACCTTGAGAGCGTCCACCATCCCGCCCAGGTCAACACGTTCCGAACGACCTTCCAAATGGCTTTGTGCGTTCTCCGGCATCTCCCTCCTTCCGCCGCCGCTCGAGGCTCCGGCGAGCATATCACCCGCTCGGAATCCGACGTTCTGACGCCGAGATACATCACGAACCGAGGACGATCCTGGCCCAGTAGATGCTGACGATGAGGATCACCACGCCGAGGAGCTGAGAGAGCGTCAGGGCCTCTGAGAAGAGGAGATAGGCATAGACGGCTGCGGCCACGGGCTGGAGCAGGGGCGAACAGCGACCCGAGCTGCAGCGACATGAAGTGCATGGCGTGCGCCATGAGGGTCTGCCCGAGTATCTGAGATGTAAGCGCCAGGGCAACGAGCAGCAGCCAGCCGGTCATGGAGTGCGGAAGCAGACTCTCTCCACGCAGTATCGCCACCACGAGACACACCGCAGCGCACCAGAGACTGAGTACCGCCATGATGCGCAGCGCGGGGTACCGCCTTCGCAGTCCCTGGACGACAACCAGAAATCCCGTGTAGAAGAATGCCGTGGTCAAGGCCATCACATTTCCGAGCAGGTGGCGCGGGTCCGTATGAACGCCGACCGGAGTCAGGAGCAGTAGTCCCCCAATCGCCAGGATCGCCGGAAGAACGAGCCTGACGTCTGGAACATCCCTGAAGAGCACCCACCCGTAGATCGCCGCGGCGAAGGGAACAAGATTCGCCAGGAGATTGGACTCCGCCAGCGTGGTGTAGAAGAACGACACGTTCCACAGACACAGGTCGATCGCCAGGAGGGCCCCACCCAGAGCAATGGTGATATGGTCACGAAAAGGCATGCGTTCCTGCTGTTGGGTGCCGCGCCGGAGACCGGCACCAATATCGAGCAGGAACAGCATGGGGGCGGAGATCAGGGACCGGAAGCCGCCGGTTGCGATCGGCCCTGCCTCACTGAGCCGAACAAACACTCCCCCGAGCGCCAGGCATCCCACCGCGAGCACCGCGCACGCGATCGCCCCTCCTGTCGCCCGACCACCGGCAGCACGGCTCAGATGCTGCACCATCTTGTCCCCTTCCTCTTACCTCTCATTGCTTCTGACACCGACCGCACCGGCCTCAGGAGGCTGGTGCCCGCATCCAGCCCGGCGATGCACCTCGCACCAGCACCATAACCCATACATCGACAATATGCGATAGATCGATCCTTCGGGGTCGCTAACAGGGTGAGTGCCAGCCGTCAATAGGTAGCAAGCCCTTTCTACCGTTCGGACGGTCGTGGCATTCTGACAGTGAGGATGTCGCCGCCCTTCGCGACCGTTCCCAGGCATCCAGAACCGTCTGACATTGACATCTGAAGGAGTAACGACGATGAGTGGAGAGCCTCTGCTCCTCGACTTCGTTGGCGAGCTGTTTCGGATCACGCCTGAAGTCCCCTTCCAGATCGGCCGAGAGGGCGATCTCGTGCTTGATGAGGACAACCTCTTCCTCCATCGGCGCTTCCTCATCATCGAGCACGACGCCGGTCTGTGGTGGGTGGCCAACATCGGCTCCCGGATCGGTGCCACCATCACCGAACGCTCCGGTACCTCCCGTTCGTGGGTGGCTCCCGGTTCCAGGGTCCCCCTGGTCTTTCCGGACATGGCAATCGTCTTCACTGCAGGTTCCACGACCTACGAGATCCTCCTGCAGGTCCCCTTCCCCGGCTACGAGCTCTCCCAGAGCAGGGACGTGCCGCTCGGCGACGGCCAGACCACCGTGGGCATGGTGAATCTGACCCGAAACCAGCACCTGGTGACACTGGCCCTGGCCGAGCCCTGGCTGCGACGCACCGGCACCGGCCCCGTCGACCTGCCTCGCAACGCCGACGCGGCTGCCCGCCTGGGCTGGAAGATCACCCGCTTTCAACCGGGCGCTGGACAACGTCTGCGACAAGCTCGACCGCATCGGAGTCAAGGGCATGCGGGGCGGCCCACGCATGCACGCCTCCTACAGGCGCACTGCCCTGGTCGACTACGCGCTGACGGCCCGGCTCGTGACCATCGAGGACCTTCCGCTACTGGACCAGGAGGCCCAACGGTCCCGTCAGGAGCTCTTGGCGTCCTCCAGGACCGCCTTCTGATGACGTGCACCCGGTTGGCACCGACGAGTAGCCACCGGCGCCGGCACCGGTTTCCAAAGACTAACGACGTCGCCGCCAGCCGGCGGAAGTGCGTTCTGCCTTCCCCATGAGCTCCAGGACCCCCAGGGCCGCAGTGGTCTCCTTCGAAGACAGGCCCGAGGAGCGGGTAATGGCCTCGGTGGTCGCCGAGGCTCGGGCCGGCATGGCGTCCAGGACAATGGAGGCGGCCGGGTCCAGTCCCGTCAGCAGCCCGTCTCCCGCCAGCCTGGGATCCTGCTCCCTGACGGCATCGGCATCGACGGTACCAAGCGGTGTCAGGAGCTCGAGGGCGTCATCGGTATCGGTGATGCAGACCGCCCCCTTGCGCAGGAGGCGGTGGCAACCGACCGAGGACATGGAGGTCACCGGCCCGGGAACCGCGCCGACCTGTCTGCCCAGCTCGAGAGCGCGGTGCGCGGTGGACAGGGCTCCCGAGCGCCAGGCCGCCTCCACCACGATCGTCGCCCCGGAGATCGCCGCGATGACACGGTTGCGCGAGACGAACCGGTGACGGCCGGGCTGACAGCCGGGCGGAACCTCCGCCACCAGCGCCCCGGCAGCAATGACCGCCTCCAGCACCTCGGTATTCCCGACCGGGTACAGGCGGTCCACTCCCCCGGCGGAGACCGACACGGTGGGGCCCTTCTGCAGCGCCCCGCGGTGAGCGCAGGCGTCGATACCGAAGGCACCCCCGGAGACGATGAGACCACCCTTGGCCGTCACTCCCGAGGCCAGGGACGCAGCCACCCCCTCACCGTACCGGGTGGAGGCTCGGGCCCCCACCAGAGCCAGACACAGCCCGCTGGCAGGCCCTGTCGGCATCCGGTGCTCACGCACAGGCCGGCCGGCACTCGAGGTTCTCTGAGCGTCGTCGTCCTCAACGATCCTGTCCCCGTCTCCCCGAACGTCCTTGTCCTCCAGCTCCTTGCCACTGACCAGCAGCGACGGGTCACCACGCACCCACAGGCAGAAGGGCGGCTGCTCCAGCTCATCGAGCCCCGGAGGCCACCAGGCGTCTCCTGGAAGGACGAGGCTCCCCCCGAGGCGGTCGAGCACGTCCAGCTCGCGACGGATGTCGAGTCCTTCCAGACGCGGCGCCCACCGCGCGGCCACCTGCGCCCAGTGGGCGCCGGCGCCTCCGTTGCGGGAGGCACCCGGGGTGGTTCCGGCACCGGCGGGCGCGGAGCGCTGCGCACACGCCCAGAGGAGTCGATGGCCTCCTCCAGCAGCCACCTCAGGGCGGCGCTCGGCCCGAGCCGGTCCACCAGCATCGTCGCGGCGGCACTGGCGGGCTCGGCCAGGCGGGACCAGGTGGCGCGGACCAGCGCCGGGTCATCGATGTCATAGGGCAGGCTGCTGGTGAGTCTGAGAGTCACGGTCGTACTCCTGAGGTCCTCAGGGCCAGAGCGGTTCCGATATGGGTGAGGGTGAGCGCCTCGGCACCCTCGAGGTCGGCGAGGGTCCAGGCCAGTCGGAGGACCCGGTCCACCCCGCGCAGGGAGAGGTCCCCACGCTCCAGGGCGCTCATGAGCCGGCGGCTGAGCGGTGCACTCAGTCCGCCGTCGGGTCCCCTGAGGAAGGAGCCCGGCACCTCGGCATTGAGCCGCCAGGGAGTACCCGCCAGTCGGCGCTCCGCGGCACGCCGGGCCCGCAGCACCCGCTGCGCCACCACGGCGCTGGACTCGCCGCTCGCCGGGCAGGCGAGATCCGTGGCACTGACCGCTGCCACCTCGACCTGGATGTCCACCCGGTCCAGCAGCGGTCCGGACAGCCGCGAGAAGTAGCGCCTCCGTTGCAGGGACGTGCAGGTGCACTCCAGTCCCCGGCCACCGGCCTTGCCGCACGGGCAGGGGTTGGCTGCCAGAACGAGCTGGAAGGCGGCTCGGTAGCTGGCCCGTCCTCCCACACGGTCAATGGTGACCGTCCCGGACTCCAGGGGCTGACGCAGACAGTCCAGGACCCCGGCACTGAACTCGGGGGCCTCGTCGAGGAACAGCACGCCGCGGTGGGCCAGGGAGACGTCCCCGGGGCGCGGTAGGCCAGATCCGCCTCCGACGACGGCGGCCCGGGTGGCGGTGTGGTGCGGAGCGCGCAGCGGCGGCCGGGTGATGAGGCCGTGGGCGGGGTTGAAGGTTCCGGCCACGGAGTGGATGGAGGTGACGGTGACGGCGTCGGACTGCTCCAGGGGTGGCAGGATCGAGGGGAGGCGCTCGGCGAGCATGGTCTTTCCCGTCCCCGGCGGCCCCACCATGATGAGGTGATGGCCCCCGGCCGCCGCGACCTCGAGGGCCTGGCGGGCCTCCGCCTGCCCGACGACGTCGGCCAGGTCCGGCGGCTCGTCATCCCGGGCCAGGCCCGCAGGGGCGTCCCTCCCAGCCTCGGAGATCTGCTCCACTGCGGCGGCCACGCCTTCGCTCAGGCGCCCTCCGTAGCGCTCCACGAGCTGACCGATGTGGCTGATGGCGCTCACCCGAGCATCAGGAACGAGCTCGGCCTCGGCGGCGGCCTCCTGGCCGACGACGATCTCCCCCACCCCGGCTGCTACCGCCGCCTGGACGGAGGGCAGGATGCCGCGCACCGAGTGCACCGAGCCATCCAGACCGAGCTCGCCGATATACACGGTGCGCCCAAGGACCCCGGCCGCTGACCGTCCGAGCCGGCCGCGAGCCCCCAGCACGGCCAGCGCCAGCGCCAGGTCCAGCCCGGTTCCGGTCTTGCGCAGGTCCGCCGGGGAGAGGTTGACGGTCAGGCGTTGCTCGCCCCAGGTGACGCCGCACGTGCTCAAGGCGGCTCGGACACGTTCACGGGACTCGCGCACAGCCGCGTCGGGCAGACCGACGAGGGTGAATCCGGGCAGGCCCTGGGTGGCGTGGGCCTCGACGTCGACGATGTGTCCGGTCAACCCGGTCAGGGTGACCGCGAGCGTGCGTGCTAGCCCCATGACGCGCCCACCGCCCGATGGTGGCGCAGCAGCGCAGGACGCGCGTCGCGCAGGAGGATGGAGATGACGTCGAGGCGCAGGCCGGCGCGGGGCGCCTCGTGGGTGGCGACCCAGGCGGCCGTCAGGGCTCGAAGCCGGGCGAGCTTGCGGGGGTCGACCGCAGCGGCCGGCGGTCCTTGACGCAGGGAGCTGCGGGTCTTGACCTCACGACGACCAGCGTCGGTCGCACCGACGTCCGCGTCATCTGCTCCGAGCCGATGGATTCATCTCCTGGCTCCCGGCCACCGGGGGCTGGTTCGAGGGCGATGATGTCGAGCTCTCCGCGCAACCCGTGCTCCGGGCGCCAGTTGCGCTCCAGGACCTTCCAGCCGATGTCCTCCAGGTAGGTGACGGCCAGATCCTCTCCGTAGCGCCCGGTGCGCAGGCGGGACGACGGACCGGCCGCGGCTCCTGGGGCTCTTGGGGCTCCTGCGGGTCCTCGGTTCCCGGTGGGCTCGGCGGGCACGGCGGGGAGGGCGGCGCTGGAGCGCGCGGCGATCACCGTTCTGCCTGCTGCGACTGCTGTGACCGGTTCGGCCATGCGGATCACCTCCGCCACTAGCCTGAGGCCGGATCCGCCGGTCCGCGCAGCGACCCCATCAGGTCTGTGGAGGGCGCTGGCAGAAGCCGTCCTGTGGCCCCCTGGGCGCCCTGCTGCTCAGCGGACAGGGCTCAACGAGAGCCGGGGTGTGGTGCTAGGAGGAGGGGATGTCCATCTCGAGCTTGGTGAGCTCCTCGACGTTGACGTCCTTGAAGGTGACGACGTGGACGGACTTCACGAACCGGGAGGCGCGGTAGATGTCCCAGACCCACGCGTCCTCGAGGGTGAGCTCGAAGAAGACCTCCCCGCCGCTGGTACGTACCTGGACGTCGACGGCATTGGCCAGGTAGAAGCGTCGTTCGGTCTCCACGACGTAGGAGAACAGAGAGGCCACGTCGCGGTACTCACGGTACAGCGAGAGCTCCAACTCGTTCTCATAGGACTCGAGGTCTTCTGCGCTCACCGGGCCATCATGCCTGCCGACGGCGCCTGGACCCGGCAGGCCGCGGGGGCGAGTCGGCCTGCCCCGGCCATGTCGGCCCGAGGCGTCAGCCGTGATGCTGGTCCAGTCCTGGCAGGTGCCAGCTGCGCCTGTGCTGGTCGCTGGCCCCCAGGTCGGCCAGGCCCTTGATGTGGGCCGGTGAGGCGTAGCCCTTGTTAGAGGCCCATCCGTAACCGGGATCGGCGAGGTCGATCATGAGCGAGTCTCGTTCGACCTTGGCCAGGACACTGGCTGCGGCGACGACGGCGTAGCGGGCGTCGGCCTTGACCTCCATACGCACCGGCGGCGTAGGAGAATCCGCGGCGGGACCGGGTGCCGTCGATGCCGGCCGTGCTTCCAGGGCGGTGAGCAGGTCCGGCTGGGGGACAGTGAGCCAGTCGGCGACGCCGTCGAGGATGATGACGCCAGGGCGTGACCGCGCTCGGCAACGCGCTGCAGGGCTCGCAGACCCGCCAACCGCAGGGCGCCGACGATGCCGTGCTCATCGATTTCGGCGGGCGAGGCGTGGGCAACGGCGGAGTCCACCAGCCAGTCGCGCACGGGGTCGACCAGGCCTGTGCGCGCACGGGCCGTCAGCTGCTTGGAGTCGGCCAGTCCTTCGGGGAAGTCGTCGTCGGTGCAGCGTCCTACGATCGCCAGTCCTACGCTGACCGGCCCGGCGAGCGCCCCACGACCGACCTCGTCCAGTCCGCCGACGTACTCATGGGTCTGGAGCAGATCCTTCTCCAGGCACCGGTCGGGACGGGGGCGGGACCGGGGGCTCACCACGTCCGTTCCAGATCTGTCCCCGATTCCGAGTCGATCCGGCCCGGTCCGGTGCGCTCGGAGCCGTTCGTCGCCTCACCGGTGTCGCCCTGCGAGTCGTCCGGGACCGTGCCGTCCTCGACCGCGGGGTCGGAGGGCGTCGTCTCCTCAGACGCCGTCCGACCGTCGTCTGACGCGGGGCTGGTCTGGGAGGGGATGAGGAGGGCGCAGAGGTGTCCTGAGCCGGTACCTGTGAGAAGGCCTGCTCCCCGCCCTGCAGCCACCCCCCACCGGCTCGGGTTCGTCCACTCGTAGACCACCTTGGCCACCCCTGACGACATTCTTCAGGGGCACGAAACCACCGTGGGCGTCATCGCGGTGGTAGCGCGAGTCGGCCGAGTTGCCGCGGTTGTCCCCCATGACCCATACGTATCCCTGGGGAACCGTGACGTCGAAGGACGTCAGGGACGGGGACTGGCCGTCCTTGACGTAGGGCTCCTTGATCACGACGCCGTTGACGCTCAGCGTTCCCTTCCCGTCGGCGACCACGTGGTCGCCTCCCACACCGATCACCCGTTTAACGAGGTGGTGACCGGTGTGCTCGGGCAGGAGGCTCACGGAGACCATGACCTTCTGGATGGCGCCACGCAGTCCCGTCGGCTCCTCGACATGGAGCCAGTCGTCGGGGTCGGTGAAGACGACGACGTCGCCCCGGTCGATGCGGTCGGAGTCGAACATCGTGACCGCAACCTTATCCCCGTCACGCAGGGTGCGTTCCATGGACCCCGAGGGGATCTCGTAGGTCTGGACGACGAAGGCCTTGAACAGGGCGGGGACCAGGAGGATGACTGCCAGGACGAGCAGCGCCCGCGTCAGCCGCTGCCCCAGGGAGCTGGTCTCAGGCGGAGGGATGGCGGGGGCCACGTGCCGACGAGGCTGGATCGAGGGAGGCAGATCCACGGGCTCGTCGTCGGGTTCGGGGTCGGCATCGGGATCGATGAACGGGTCGTAGTCCCACTCCTCGCTGTCATCGAACAGTTCCGGCTTCGAGGGCGCGTCCTCCGGTTCCGCAGACTCACCGCCCTCCTGGGGAGAGTCTGCGGACGGGGCGCTGCAGGAAGGGGTGATGGCGGACCTGGAGGCCCGGCCGATCTGCGAGGGATCGGCCTGTTTCAGGTCCAGTCCGACGTCGTCGGCCTCATCCTGCGCCGGTCTCACCGTGCTCCTTCCCTGTCAGTCGATATACGCGATGTACGTTATTCGCCGCCATACGGCGGTCAGAGATGACGAGCGCCCGGAGCCCGTAGGCTCCGGGCGCCGTCTTGAGAGCGCGGGCGCTCAGTCCTCGCGACGCTCCTTGATCTTGGCGGCCTTACCGCGCAGGTCGCGCAGGTAGTAGAGCTTGGCGCGACGCACCTGACCGCGGGTGACGACCTCGATCTTCTCGATGGAGGGCGTGTGGACGGGGAAGGTGCGCTCGACGCCGACGCCGAAGGAGACCTTACGGATGGTGAAGGTCTCCGAGACGCCGCCGCCCTGGCGCGCGATGACAACGCCCTGGAAGACCTGGACGCGGGTACGGGATCCCTCAACGACCTTGACGTGGACCTTGAGGGTGTCCCCGGGACGGAAGGAGGGGATGTCGTCGCGCAGTGATGCGGCGTTGATCTCGTCGATCAGGTTCATGTTTCTCTCCACACCCGTGCCACTGGTCAGGAGTGCTGGTTCGGCGGCGCCGCGCCGTTCGGGGCAGCGCCGGAGGTGGACGCCCCTGAGCTCCTTCGAAGCGATTTCCTCCCCAGTGGCAGAGGAGCCGCAGGACCCAGGTGCCCGCTCAGTTTGCCACAGGCTCGCGTCCCGGACGAGCGTGCTACCCCAGTCGTGCCTGAGTTCACGCGTTCCTCACGTTCCGGAGCATGTCTATCGGTCATCCGCCGGAGCCCGCCAGCGTGCTTGCCGGTGCCGGCTCGGCCGGATCGGTGGGGAGCGCCGTCGGAGTGGATGTCGGTTGGGGAACCTGAGAGAAGACCTGGCGGCCAGAACTCAGGCCGGACCAGTGGGAGTAGGGCCACACGACGTGCTTGGCGACGCCGACCACGTTACCCATGGGCACGAAGCCGTGGTGGGCGTCGTTCTGGTGGTAGCGGGAGTCCGAGGAGTTGGATCGGTTGTCGCCCATGACCCAGATGTAGCCCTCCGGCACGGTGACGTCGAAGGCGAGGTCTGAGGCCGATCGCCCGGGCTTGAGGTAGTCCTCGTGGAGCTCGACGCCGTTGACGCTCAGGGACCCGTTCCCGTCGGCGACGATGTGGTCTCCGGGCATGCCGATAACGCGTTTGATGAGGTGGTGACCGGCGTTCTGGGGGAAGATGCGGATCGCGACGAGGAAGTCCTGGGCCACGCCCTGCAGACCCGTGGGCTCCTGCGTCATCAGCCAGTGATCAGGATCGGTGAAGACGACGACGTCGCCTCGCTCCACGGTGTTGGAGTCGTACATGGTCACAGTGACGCGGTCGCCCTCGTTGAGGGTGTCCTCCATGGATCCCGACGGGATGGTGAAGCTCTGGATGACGAAGGTGCGGATGAGGGCGATGATCACCACGGCGACCACCAGGTAGGACAAGGTGATGCCCCACTGCTTGAGGCGGTAGGCGATCCGCCTACCCACAGAGGCGGACTCTGCCGCTCCACCGTTGTCCCCTCGAGCGGCTCTGTCGCCCCGACCGTTTCCCTTGCCCTCACCGTCACTCGGGCGCTGGGAGCCGGCCCGGGTGACAGGGTCACCGGCACTGTCGGCCGTGTCCTGAAGATTCTGATCGTTGTGACTGCTCATAGGCCTTCTCCTGTCCGCCGGGTCACGACGACGTCGTGAGCATCCTGGCCTCCGACGTTGTAGGTGCGAGTCCCGACCTGGCGGAAGCCGGCCCGCTTGTAGGCCTTCTGGGCGCGCTTGTTGGTGATGTGGGTGCCGAGCCAGAGCAGGCTCGCCCCGCGGGCGGCGGCCTGCCGTGTCACGGCGCTGATAAGCGCCGGGGTGAGTCCCGAGCCTCGCATGGCGGAGTCGACGTAGACCTTGGACAGCTCACCGACGACCTGTCCCGGACGAGCCCGGACACAGGCAGGACGAGGATCGATCCCGGGGGGAGGTTCACCTGCTGCGTCGTGCTCCTCCCGCAGTACGGCGGCGTAGCCCACCAGGTTGGGACCTCCTGACGTCTCGGTGGTCTCCGTCTCACCGGATGTTCGTATGCCGGGCAACGGGGCAAGCAGCTCGGCGACGACGAGGTCGACGCGCTCGTCGCCGGCCCAGGTGGAGAACAGCTCGGGAACCAGGTTCGTGGCGATGTGCCGGGTGATGGACTCGGGGGCGATGACATGCTCGCAGGCATCGGGGAAGGTGCGGGCGGCCAGGTCTGCCAGCGCCTCGGCGTCGCGCGCGGTGGCGGGCCGGATGCGCACCGGCACCGGATGAGCCGCCCCGACCGGCGTCGCCCATCCCAGGGCCGCCAAGGTGGCACGGTCCTCGTGGTCCAGGAGCGCGGCGTCCAGGCGCGTGATCATGTCGGGGCGACGACTGACGGTTCTGGCAATGGCCTGGTCCCGCCGGCTGCGGGCGATGCGGGCGTGGTCGCCGGACAGCAGGACGGGGTCCACGTCCAGGTCGCGCCACCGGGTGGGGCGGGTGTGGACGGGGTACTCCAGCAGGCCCGCGGCTCCGTGGGACTCCTCGACCAGTGACTGGGGTTGCCCAGGACACCGGGCAGGAGGCGGGCGATCGCCTCGATCATGACGACGGCGGCGACCTCTCCCCCGTTGAGGACGTAGTCGCCGATGCTCAGCTCACGCACCTCGACACCGCGAGAGGCGTAGTGCTCGGGAACGCGCGCGTCGATGCCCTCGTAGCGGCCGCAGGCGAAGACCAGGGAGTCGGCACCGGCCAGGTCCTCGGCGGTGCGCTGGCTGAAGACCTCACCCGAGGGGGTGGGGATGATGAGGACCTGACGACCGGCGGTGGCGGCATCCCCGGCGAGCACGTCATCGAGGGCCTCGCCCCACACGTCGGGCTTCATCACCATGCCAGCGCCGCCGCCCAGGGGTGTGTCGTCGACGGTGCGGTGACGGTCATGGGCGTGGTCACGCAGGTCGTGGACGCGTAGGTCGAGGTCGCCTCGGTCGGCAGCCCTCCCGATGAGGGAGAGGTCCAGAACCTTGAGGTAGTCGGGGAAGATGGTGACGACGTCGATCCTCACCGGGCCTTCTCCACCTCACCGAGTCCGGGGAACAGCCCACCGGGCGGGTCCAGGGTCACGGTGCCGGCCTCCGGGTCGATGGCCGGCACGAGCGCGGCGACGAAGGGAACGGCCACGTCATCGCCCTCGGGGGTGGTGACCACGAGTCGGTCCTGGGCAACGCCTGGCTCCAGGTCCGTGACCTCTCCCAGCAACTCGCCGGAGACGCTGAGCGCTCGCAGCCCGACGAGCTCGTGGCGGTACCAGGACTCATCATCCTCCTCCGAGCTCATGGCGTCGTCGGAGGCGTCGTCGGTCTCGACCAGGAGCCGGACTCCCCGCAGGGCCTCGGCGGCTGTACGGTCGCGCGCCTGCTCGAAGGCGGCGAACCAGCGCGAACCGTCGAAGCGTAGACGACTGACCGTGAGGGGCCCGGCCTGGACCGGTTCGGTGGGGACAGTGGTTCCGGGCGCGAGGCGCCCCTCGGGGTCATCGGTACGGATCTCGAGACGCACCTCGCCCTTGAGGGCATGGGCGGGACCGATGACGGCGAGGGTGAGCAGCACCTGTCCTCCTGGGATCGGGACGTGGAACGGTTGGCAAGGGATCTGGATGTCTGACGCCAACCTACCGCGCCCCGGCTGACGTTCCCATCGGCCACAGGGATGAGGTGGAGCACCGATGGCGTGAGGTTGAACGCCCCCGCCCAGGTCTGTCTCCTACCTGCTCGGCCGACCGGACAGATCAGCCGGGGCTTAAGGACGCAGATCAGCCGCCGAAAGGCGACGGTGCCCGGCCCCCTCATGGGAACCGGGCACTCGTGTCGATCGGTCAGACCTGCCGAGACCGACACGGTCAGCTGTGCCGACCTGAAGACCCTGCGTTCAGCGACGGTCGGTGTCGACGACGTCGACGCGCACTGACGAGTCCGCCAGCGCTCCCACCACTGTGCGCAGCGCTCGAGCAGTACGGCCCGAGCGGCCGATGACTCGGCCGAGGTCCTCGGGGTTGACCCGCACCTCCAGCAGGTCGCCGCGGCGCAGCGACCGAGAGGTGACGGTGACGTCGTCGGGATTGTCGACAATGCCCCGTACGAGGTGCTCGAGGGCGTCGGCCAGCATCTCAGACCTCCTCAGCGGCGGCCTCGGCGGTCTCCTCAGCCCCGGTGGCCTCAGCAGCCTCGGCCGCCGCAGCGGCCTCCTGCTCGGCCTTGGCCTTGGCGGCGGCTGCCTTACGCTTCGGCGTCGTCGGCAGCGGCCTTGACCGCAGCCTCCTTGGCGACCGTCGCGGCGTCGGCGTCCTTGACCTTGAGGGTGCTCTCGACACCCTTGAGGCCCTTGAACTGGTGATAGTCGCCGGTGATCTTGATCAACTTGTAGACGGCGTCGGAGGGCTGGGCGCCCACACCGAGCCAGTACTGGACACGCTCGGAGTCGATGCGGATGAGCGAGGGCTCCTGCATCGGGTCGTAGACACCGATCTCCTCGATGACACGACCATCGCGCTTCTTGCGGGAGTCGAGGACGACGACCCGGTAGAAGGGGGCAAACTTCTTACCCATGCGCTTGAGGCGAATCTTGACTGCCACTTGGTTGAACTCCTGGTTCTGGATGGTTTGGCGCGCGCTGGTCCCCGGTGGGGTCAAGCAACGGTTTCCGGCGTGAGCCGAGACGCGACCGGGGCCGGGAGAGGGACCGACGTCCAATCGAGTACAGCCGGACATTCTGCCAGAGCGTCCGACGGCGTCGCCAGTCCGAGCCGGGGCGCCGCCCCACCACTCGGTGCGAGATCGCCCACAGGCAACAGACAACCAGCGGGTTCGATGGGGAACTCAACCGCTTCGCACGCCACACGCCATGGATGACAATACGGTCATGAAACCGCCTTCTCGGAGCATCCGCCCTCCCGGCGCCCCAACATCGATCCGGCCGCCACGCTCCAGAGAAAGTTTTCCAACGCGCCATTCCTTCCAGTCATTGCGACAGCCTGCACCCCCTTCTCTTGGGATCTTCATCCTGGTCGTCGCGCTTGTGATAGGCATAGGCACCGTCGCCCACCTCCAAGACCTTGCAGACCCGAGTGCACCCCCAACGACCATCCCAGCGAGAACGCTGCGACGCGCCCCTCTCCCACAGACTCGTCTCAAGCAAGCAGCGCTCCCTCGGCGGCCACAGCCACACCACAAGTAACAAACGACTCCTGGCCGGAGCAGTGGCGCATTGAGACCGGCATGAAGGCACCGTGGGACTCGAATGAGAGGTGGAGCTTTTATCGAACGGGAGCCACATCGTTATCTACGAGAACGATATCGACAGGACCACCTCGGCGCGCATTTACAAGCTTATTAACGGCCAACCGATACTGACCATAGAAGTACCACCCTCAACACGCACTCCAGCGGGAATCAACAGCACCTCGCTCATTTACTCTCGCCAATTCATTGACCTTGAGACAGGCGCAGCGACAGACACAGGCTGGGACAAGACGGCCACTCCAGTTTATATCACCAGCGAGCTCATCGTGGCTTGCTCACCGGAACCAATCACGTGCTCCGCATGGGATATGAACGACGGGACCCCGACCCAACGCTGGTCCCAGGCGTACGCAGGAAGGTTGGTCCACTCGTGGGAGATTCAACATGTCGGCGACACAAGCAGTGGATACATTAAAATGCCTATCGACAACACCACTCATTTCGTATCACTGACCGACGGAACACCCCACAACTCACAGTCATCATCAGATCACCCTGAGTTTATTGCTGCAGCCGATGGGTGGATCCGTATTAGATCATGGAAGGACAACGCAACCCTCACCCCCGATGGCACCCCAACAGGATCGTTTTCCACCCCGACCGCTCGCTCCTCGGCAAAAGCAGCACTGTTAGAGGGAGGCTCCGGCACCCTAAGATTAGCGAGCTCCGCCGCGCTTATGAGTCGGAAGACATCTCCTGGGCGAACACATCTCTGGTGTGCACGCAAGACGGCGGATGCCGATTCAACGGCAAGCCAGTATCTCTTCCTGGCGATTCACACTGTAATTTCTCGAGACTTACCGATGGGTACGTGCAGAACAACTGGACCGTTAGTCCTGACGGCCGTTTTGTCATCATGAAAACACGATCCCGTACCAAACAGAGCACGGCCTGCATCGTCGACATCGCCCAAGGAAGGGTGACCGAACGCAGGATCGCGATCGCACCGCGAGGAGACCTTATCATTGCCGCCGAGGGAACCACTCTGGTGGGATATTCTCCCGATCACCAATAACAGCCGCATCAAGTCGAGCCGTTGCCGTATGACACCTGTCATGCGGCTGCGGTGACAGCGCTCAGTACCGGGAGCCGCGGGCCGGCGGGAGCCTGGGGCCATGACCCGAACCACCACAGCCCCCGTCACTCACTCCCCGGGATCCTGCCCTCAGGTCGGGCGCACAGCTCCAGCCCCCGCGATTGACTCCCGTGGCCTGCGCAAGCTCTTCGGCAGCCTCGTCGCCGTCGACAACCTCGACCTGACCATCCGGCCCGGAGAGGTGGTCGCCTTCCTGGGCCCCAATGGCGCTGGGCAAGTCCACCACCCTCGACATGATCCTGGGACTGACCCGGCCCGACGCAGGGACGATCGAGCTTCTGGGGACCTCTCCCAACCAGGCGGTCCAGGCAGGTCGCGTTGGTGTCATCTTCCAGGACGGCGGTCTCCTGGACGACTTCACCGTCGGGGAGACCCTGCGGGTCGTGGCCTCGATGCAGCCCCGGCACTGCGACGGCGTCTCGCGCGCTTCCAGGCTCGACGACGTCGTCAACCAGGCGCATCTTGGCCAGGTCCTCACCCGCAGAGTGAGCCGCTGCTCGGGAGGCGAGCGCCAGCGCCTGCGCCTGGCCCTTGCTCTGCTGCCAGACCCCGACCTTCTCGTCATGGACGAGCCCACCGCCGGAATGGATGTCAGCGCCCGGATCGCCTTCTGGGAGACGATGCGCACCCAGACCCGCCACGGCCGCACCGTCCTGTTCGCCACCCACTACCTGGAGGAGGCGGCCTCCTTCGCCGACCGCATCGTCATCATCGCCCGTGGCCGCCTGGTCGCCGACGGCAGCGTCGATGAGATCCGAGCCCTGGGCGATGGCGCCCTGGTCACCGCCACCTGGCCCGGGATCTCCGAGGAATCTTTGGGTCAGCACCTGGCCGACTGTCCCGCGGCCAGCAGCATCCTGCACGCGGTCGTCCACGGTGAGCACGTGGAGCTGCGCACGACGGACTCCGACGCCGTCGCCCGCTGGCTGCTGAGTACCACCCCCGCCGAGCACCTGGGCATCGGCGCCGCGAGCCTCAACGAGGTCTTCACCGCTCTGACCTCCGACGGCTCTGACGGCGCAGCCCCGTCGGCGCCTAGCCCACACCCATCACCCTGACCACCATCACCACATGCATTGAGGCCGCATCATGACCGCGACGTCCCAGACATCCTCTGACTCCCCAGTATCCGACTCCCCTGTCGATCCCGACGCGGGCGGGCTCACAGATCGATCACTTCGTCCGGGAGGGCTCAGGCCCGCACGCCCTCTCCTGACCTACCTCTGGCTCGACCTCTTCCGGAGCCTGCGCGAGCCGGCCAACCTCTTCTTCGTTGTCGCCTTCCCTCTGGCGATGTACCTCGTCTTCGGTCGGTTGAACGCGTCCGCTGGGGACTACGGTCCGCACGCCCACGGCAACGTCTCGGCCTCGGTAATGCTCGCCATGGCCTCCTTCAGTGCCTGCCTGGGTGCCACCAGCGCCTCGGCGACGGCCGCTGTCGAGCAGTCTGCGGGCTGGGGCCGGCAGATGGCCGTCACCGGTGGCGGTCTGCGTGGCTACCTGGTGGTCAAGACCGGAACCGCAGTGGGAACAGCGGCTCTTCCGGTCATCGTGGTCCTCACCGCCGGGGCACTGACGGACTCGCAGACGGAGGGCTGGGTCTGGGCCGCCAGTCCCCTCATCTGCCTGATCGGGGTCCTGCCCTTCGTCCTGTGGGGGCTGGCCGCCGGGATGTGGCTGCCGTCCTCGGCATCGATCGGTATCGCGACCTCCTTGGTCTCCTTGTTTGCCTTCATCGGCAACACCTTCATGCCGCTGAACCACACGCTGCTGACGATCAGCCGCTTCACCCCGATGTACGGGTCGACGGCGCTGGCCCGGTGGCCGCTGGGCGAGGGATGGATCTACGTACCGGATCGACCGGCGGGTATCCAGGACCCGCTGTGGATGCCGTTGGCTAACCTGGTGACGTGGACACTCATCTTCGGGCTACTCGTGATCGGGGCCCGACGCCGGGCGACCAGGCGCCAATGAGCTCGGTGACGACAACGATGACGACATCACAACCCTCTCACAATGATGCTGCCGTGGAGACCTCGGCATCACAGAAGGAAGGACCCCGTTCCCGCTCCTGGCACCGCTATCGCCGTCATATCGTCTGGGACGCCACGGTGTGGGTGTTCCTCCTGGTCATCCCCCTCGTCCATCTTCTCCTCGGCTCCTTCGCCCCGTGGCAGCGCCTGCTGGGAATCGCCGGAGTCATGGGGTTCATCGTCGCCTACGTCTGGGCCTTCTCCACACAGGACACCCGCGCGGTACGGGCGGGGGATCCTCTGCCTGATCTCCCGATTCGCGTCCTTGTGGGCAAGCTGGCGGCCCTGATTCTCTTCAGCGCGCTGGCCCTGCCGGCTCTGGGCTGGTGGACCACCTACTTCTTCCCCTTCTTCTGCTCATTGGTCCTGTTCTCCACAACGCTGCGTCGGGGAATCCCAACCGTCATCACCGCGGTCGCTCTCTTGACTGCCGCCTCCCTAGCGTGGAACACGCATCCGGAGTCGCGCTGGATGGTGCTGGGCGCTGCATTATCGGGACTGACCATCATCATCGCCCGCATCGCGGTGGAGCTCCAGGAGCGCAGAACATCCGCCGAGCGCGAGCTCGCCCTCATCTCGCAGCGAGAGGCAGTGGGGCGCGATGTCCACGACATCCTGGGGCACTCCCTGACGGTCCTCACCCTCAAGGCCGAGGTCGCCCGCCGGCTCATCGAGCGTGACCCGGCCGCCGCCTCCCGCGAGCTCGACGAGGTCATCACCCTGGCCCGCGGAGCCCTTGCCGACGTGCGCTCCACGGTGACGCGCCTGCGGTCCCCGGACCTGGCCAACCAGGTGGAGGCCACGCGTACCGCCCTGAGCGCCGCCCAGATCGATGTGGAGATGATCGGTAGCGCCCAGGACATTCCTGAGCGTCAGCGGGCACTTCTGGCCTGGGCCCTGCGCGAGGCCACCACGAACGTCGTCCGGCACGCGCGCGCCACCAACGTCACCGTGCACCTGGCACCGGGGATGCTGCGGGTGAGCGACGACGGCGTCGGCCTGGCCGGTGACAAACCCGGCAACGGGCTGGAGGGCCTGCGCTCCCGCATTGAGCAGGAGGGCGGTTCCCTCACCATGACCAGTCCGATCACCCGTCGCACTGACTCATCCAGCACCGTCGAGAGAGACTCCGCTGACGTGCCGTCCGGCGGAACCAGACTGGAGGTGAGGCTGCCGTGAGCCCGATCCGCGTGCTCATCGCCGATGACCAGGCCCTCGTGCGTGGAGCGCTGGCGACGCTTCTGGGACTGGAGAGCGATCTGGAGGTGGTGGCCCAGGTGGGGCGGGGCGACGAGGTCCTGGACGCGGTACGCCAGCACGCCGTGGATGTGGCCCTGATGGATATCGACATGCCGGGGCGCGACGGACTGGCGGCCACCGCGGAGGTCGTCGCCTCCGGAGCATCGTGCAGGTGCCTCATCGTGACGACCTTCGGTCGCCCGGGCTACCTCTCACGGGGCATGGAGGCAGGGGCGGCGGGCTTCATCGTCAAGGACACCCCGCCCGAGGCGCTGGCTGAGGCGATCCGCAAGGTCCATGCCGGTCTGCGGGTCATCGACCCCGAGCTCGCCCAGGAGTCGGTCCTGCTCGGGCCGAACCCGCTGACCGAGCGGGAGAAGGAGGTTCTGCAGGCTGCAGCCACGGGCGCGGACGCCCGAGAGATCGCGACGCGACTGCGCCTGGGCGAGGGCACGGTGCGCAACTACCTGTCCTCGGCGATCGCCAAGACCCACGCCCGCAACCGCACCGAGGCGGCCCGCACCGCCGAGACCAACGGCTGGCTTTAGCCCAGTCACGTCCAAGCCGTCGACGTCGCGACGAGAGGTAAGGGATGGAGAGCTCATCACAGCGGCATGAACTGATCCGACGAGAACCGATCTTCCACCACCCGGAGCTGATCTGGGACGCCGGCTCCTTCGATGAGCAGATCGCGGAGGACTTCGACGAGGTCGGCGCCTCGGGACGACGTTACAGCCGCAGCGAGGTCAAGGAGATCGTCCTGGGACGCTTGAGGGAACTCATGCGGACTCCCTCGCCGATGGATACAGAATCGAGAAGGCTGAGTCCCGCATCCTTGCCGACGACGTCGTCCAGGTCCTCTACACCTTACGTACGCCGAGTCGCGTCACCCGCAGATCGACGCTCTACCGTCGCCGGGACTCGATCTGGCAGGCGGTATTCCACCAGGGCACCGTCATCGAGGGTGCGACTGCCCTGTCTCCTGATGACTGACCGCCTCCGGCCGATCCGATGACGTCCGAGCCCGCAGCTCGGCCCCCAGGCGCCGCGGGCCGTTGAGCCTACAGCCCGAGGTGGCGGCGCAGGTCCTCGGGCAGGGCGCCCATGGCATCGGCGACGTCGTCGCCCGAGGGCTGCGCACCGGCCTGAGCCTGCTGCTGGGCCTGGGGCATGATCCCGTAGCCGGAGGCGCCGGCCTGGCCGCCGCCGAGTCCGAAGGAGGAGCCGGCTGCTGGTGCGGCGCCCTGACCGGCCTCGATCTTGGCCTGCTTGGCGGCTGCGGCCTCCTTGGCCTGACGGGCGGCCTTGGCGGGGTTGCCGCTGCGGCCCTTCTTACCGCCCTTGCCGCGTTTGGCCTTGGGGGCCTGACGGGCCTTGGAGTGCTTGCCCATGCCGGGCAGCGACCCCATGCCGGGCATGGGACCGCCCTCACCGAGTCCGCCCATGCCTCCGCCGGAGGCCATGGCCTCCATCATCTTCTTGGCCTGCTCGAAGCGGTCCACGAGCTCATTGACGGCCTGGACGGTGGTGCCCGATCCCTTGGCGATGCGGCTGCGGCGCGAGCCGTTGAGGATGGACAGGTCCTTGCGCTCGGCCGGAGTCATGGAGCACACGATCGCCTCGATGCGGTCGACCTCGCGCTCGTCGAAGTTCTCCAGGGCCTCACGCATCTGCCCCATGCCGGGCATCATGCCCAGGAGCTTCTTCATGGAGCCCATCTTGCGGATCTGGCGCAGCTGGCCCAGGAAGTCGTCGAGGGTGAAGGTGCCCTTGGCGAGCTTGGCGGCGGCGTCCTCGGCCTCCTGGCGGTCCAGGGTCCGCTCGGCCTGCTCAATGAGGGTGAGCAGGTCACCCATGTCCAGGATGCGCGAGGCCATGCGGTCGGCGTGGAAGCGCTCGAAGTCGGTCAGGCCCTCGCCAGTGGAGGAGAACAGGACCGGGGCACCGGTGACGCCGCGCACGGACAGGGCCGCACCGCCGCGGGCGTCGCCGTCGAGCTTGGAGAGGACCACGCCGGTGAAGCCGACGCCGTCGCGGAATGCGACCGAGGTGTTGACGGCGTCCTGACCGACCATGGCGTCCAGGACGAAGAGGATCTCGTGGGGGACGACGGCGTCACGGATGCGGATCGCCTGGTCCATCATCTCGGCGTCCACGCCCAGGCGGCCGGCGGTGTCCACGACGACGACGTCGTAACCGTTAGTGCGTGCCTGCTCGACGCCGGAACGGGCCACGGCCACCGGGTCACCCACGCCGTTACCGGGCTCGGGCGCCCACACGTGCACCCCGGCGCGCTCGGCGACGACGCTCAGCTGCGTGACGGCGTTGGGGCGCTGGAGGTCGGAGGCCACCAGCAGGACGCGCTTGCCCTGGTCGCGCAGCCAGCGGCCGAGCTTCCCGGCCAGGGTGGTCTTACCGGCGCCCTGGAGACCGGCGAGCATGATGATCGTGGGGCCGCGGTCGGCCCAGTTGATCTCCCGGGTCTCGCCGCCCAGGACCTCGATGAGTTCCTCGTTGACGATCTTGACGACCTGCTGGCCCGGGTTGAGGGCCTGGGAGCGGGCGGCGTCGACCGCCTTCTCCCGCACCGCGGAGGTGAAGGCGCGCACCACGGGCAGGGCGACGTCGGCCTCCAGGAGGGCGCGGCGGATCTCGGTGACCGTGGCGTTGACGTCCGCCTCAGTGAGACGACCCTTGCCGCGCAGCTGGTTGAAGGAGGCGGTGATGCGATCGGAGAGGTTGCCGAACACGCGATGGTCCTTCCTGGCGCCGTCGGGCGCGTTGGTCGGGAGACTGTGGGCGGATGAGGGTGGAACGTCCATGTCCGTGGTCCATGGCGATCACCTCGACTGTGCCCCAGGATAGCGGCAAGCGGGGCCCGCCCTCTCCCCCGCGCCCGGACCGGGACTGAGCCCACACTCACCAGCCGGCGGCCTCCGCCACGTCACACCTCTGGGCCCCGGCTCCCCCTGACGCCCTCTCCCACTCCGAACGCGGGTTTTCTCCCGACATCCTGCGGTATTTCACCATCTGGCTACCCCTGAGATATGTCATGAGCAAGTAGTGACCGATGAGCCATGGACCGCAGCCGACGTGGGACGAGTCTTGAGCCATGAGCACAACAACGACCCGGTCCGCCCAGGAGCCCTCACTCCGGGAGGTTCCCATGACGACTCCCGCGGCAGAGCCCGCAGACGCCGTCAGGCTGACCGCCCTGCACAAGTCCTTCGGAGACGTCATCGCCGTCGACGGAATCGACCTGACCATCCGCCCAGGCGAGGTCGTCGCCCTCCTGGGGCCCAACGGCGCCGGCAAGACGACGACGATTGACATGATCCTGGGACTCAGTCGCCCCACCGGCGGAGAGGTGAGCACCTTTGGAATGAGCCCGCGCCAAGCGGTCAACCGAGGTCTGATCGCCGCAGTCATGCAGACCGCCGGGCTCCTCCCCGACATCACTGTGCGCGAGACGGTGGAGCTGACGGCGAGCCTCTTCTCCCACCGGATCGATACCGAGGAGGCCATGCGGCGCGCGGGGGTCATCGACTTCGCCTCACGCATCGTCAAGAAGTGCTCAGGAGGCCAGCAGCAGCGCCTGCGCTTCGCCATGGCACTGGTGAGCGACCCGGCTCTGCTCATCCTCGATGAGCCGACCACCGGCATGGACGTCGAGGGACGCCGCGGCTTCTGGGAGGCCATCCACGCTGACGCCGCGCACGGACGCACGATCATCTTCGCCACGCACTACCTTGAGGAGGCCGACGCCTTCGCCGATCGGATCATCCTGATGCGTCATGGGCGCATCATCGCCGACGGCACCGCGGCCGAGATCCGCACCTCTGTGAGCGGCCGCAGCCTGCGAGCCACCCTGACCTGCACAGCCGAGCAGCTACGCAGCGCCCTGACCGATCTGCAGGCCCGTGGCCGGGTCCACGACATCGAGGTCCTGGGCAGCGCACTCACTCTGAGCTCGACCGACACCGACGCCGTTGCCGCACTCCTTCTCAACGATCACCTGGCCAAGGACCTGGAGATCACCAGCCACGGCCTGGAGGACGCCTTCGTGGCCCTGACCAGCGACGGCGCCGCAGCTCCCACTCTGGGAGCGTCAGCATGAAACGCACCAGCAGCACCGACACCCTTTCTCCCACGCTTTCCACCGGAACCGCAATGTCTTCTTCATCTGAGTCCTCCTCCGCCTTGTCAGCAGTCGACCGCCTCGATCTCTCCTCCCGCGCAGCACCGCCCCTGGGCGGATTGAGCCTGACCCTGCTGTCACTCGAGGCACGCCGGCGCCTGCGCAACCGCCGGGCCATGATCTTCTCCGTCCTGCTGCCAGTGGCCTTCTTCCTCATGTTCACCACCACTGACTACTCCTCAACGCCCTACGGCAACGGCAACGTCGTGGCGAACATGATGATCGGCATGGCCCTGTATGGCGCACTCATGACCACCACCGGGGCCGGGGCGGCCGTGAGCACCGAGCGGGCCTCGGGCTGGAGCCGTCAGCTGCGCCTGACGCCGCTGAAGCCCATCGCCTACATCGCCGTCAAGGTGATCGTCGGAATGCTCATCGGCGCCCTGGCCATCGGCGCCGTCTACGCCTGCGGTCCCTACCGTCACGCTCACATGCCCGTGAGCGCCTGGATCACCTCGGCGCTCATCATCTGGCTGGGCTCCCTGGTCTTCGTCGCCTTCGGACTGTTCGTCGGCTACCTCCTTCCCTCGGACAACGCCATGCAGGTGGTCGGGCCGCTCATGGCCCTGCTCGCCTTCCTCGGGGGCATGTTCATCCCGTTAACGCCGGGCTCCACCATGGATCGCATCGGCAGCCTCACCCCTATGTACGGGCTGCACAACCTGGCGCTGTGGCCCATGGGCGCAGAGACCTTCTCCTGGTGGTGGGTGGTCAACGTCCTGACCTGGCTCGCCGTCTTCCTGGGTGGGGCCGCCTGGAGGATGAGCCGGGACACCGCCCGGGTGTGAGCTCGTGAGTACCATCAGGGTCATGAAAGCCCGCGCCTCCTCCCTGGCCGAGGCGCGGGCGCGCCGCACCCGCGTTGTGGCGTTCGGCTGGGGGATCGTGTGGGCCGCCTCCATGGTTCCGGTCGTCCGTGCCGGCGTGGCACGAGGGTCCAACGGAGGAATCTGGGGCACAGTCAGTGCCATCGTCTCCTGCGCATGCCTGTTTACCGCCTGCTCGCTCAGTATGAGGCGGATCCGGCAAGGGCTGACCTGGCCTAGCCGCCTGGGCCTGTCGCTCATCATCATCGGCGCACTCACAGCGAGCGGGGCCGCCCTCGGCGTGGGATCGCCGGGCCTGCAGCTGGTGGTCTTCCTGGCCGTCGTCCTGGCCTTCTCACTGCCTTGGCAGGCGGCCATCGGGCCTATCGCGATCCTGACTGGCACCCTGTTCCTCATTCCCAGGATGATTCCGTCCTGGTCCGCGAGCGAAGACGCGTGGATCGCTCTGCTCGTCGCGGGCGGCGCTTGCACCTTCGGGCGCTACATCATGGAGCAGCGGCGTGTGGCCCGCATTCTGGAGCAGCGCACTCACGAGCTGGAGATCAACGAGGAGCGCAACCGCATGGCCCGGGACATGCATGACATCCTGGGGCACTCGCTGACGGTCATCGCTTTGAAGTCGGAGCTCGCCGCCCGACTCGTCGACGTCGCTCCCGACTCAGACCAGGACGGAGCTGGACGAGGTGCAGTCCCTGGCACGCTCCGCCCTGGCCGACGTGCGCGCCACCGTCAACAGCTACCGCGAGCTGAGCCTGGCGGGCGAGCTGGCCCGGGCCACGAGCGTCCTGACCTCGGCCGGTGTCCGCGCCGACCTTCCGCTGACCGTCGAGGTCGTCGACCCTGAGCTGCGCGAGCTCTTCGCCTGGGTGGTGCGCGAGGGCGTCACCAACATTGTGCGCCATGCCCACGCCTCACTTTGCAAGGTGAAGCTGACCACCGACTCCATTGAGGTGGCCGACGACGGTATCGGACTCGACTCGACCGGCACCGGCGACGGTCACGGGTTGGAGGGGCTGCGCCAGCGCTGTCAGGACAACGGCGCCGACCTCACCATCGAGGCCCCCTCCAGCGGCAGCGGCACCGTCCTGAGAGTACGCGCCCGCCGTCTATCCTCCCGTATGACGCACGACGCGACCGAGTGACCCGGTCGCCCGCACCCCGAACTCCGGCGAGCACCAATGTCGTCGGCCCTGAGGAACCTTGAGTAACGGAGCTGAGCGATGATCCGAGTGATGCTGGCCGACGACCAGGCCATGGTGCGCGGGGCGCTGGCCGCACTGCTCGCCCTGGAGACCGATATCGAGGTCGTCGCCCAGGTCGGAAACGGGGACGATGTCCTACCCGTCGCACTCGAGCACCGGCCCGATGTCGTTCTCATGGACGTCGACATGCCCGGCACCGACGGGCTGAGCGCGACCGCGAGGCTCCTGGAGCGACTGCCGGCCACGAGGGTCCTCATCGTCACGACCTTCGGGCGCCCCGGATTCCTGCGGCGCGCCATCCAGTCCGGGGCCCACGGCTTCGTCGTCAAGGATGCTCCGGCCACCGAGCTGGCCGAGTCGGTGCGTCGGGTCCATTCGGGGATGCGCGTTGTCGACCCGGCGCTGGCTGCCGACTCGCTCATCTTCGGGGACTCCCCGCTGACCGCCCGGGAGACCGAGGTGCTTCAGGCCGCCGCCGACGGCGCCACCGTCTCCGAGGTCGCCCGGCGGGTCCATCTCTCGGAGGGAACCACCCGTAACCACCTGTCCCAGGCCATGGCCAAGACCGGTGCACCCACCCGCGCCGCAGCGGTGCACATCGCCGCCCAGAAGGGGTGGATCATTGAGTAGCACTGGCTAAGACGAGGGCACGGAAGACTCGTTCGACCGGCCCGAACGTCCCCCGGCCACCCACGCTCTGAGACGAGGCGGGTGCCGGGGACGTTGTGCAGTGGTTCGCTCGGGCTCATCAGCCCGGCGGCTCAGCCCAGCAGCGCGTCGACGAAGCCCTCCGGGTCGAAGGGGGCCAGGTCGTCGGCGCCCTCCCCCAGGCCCACGAGCTTGACGGGCACGCCCAGCTCCTTCTGAACCGTGACGACGATGCCGCCCTTGGCAGTGCCGTCGAGCTTGGTGAGCACGATGCCGGTGATGCCCACGGCCTCGGAGAAGACCTGGGCCTGGCGCATGCCGTTCTGGCCTGTGGTGGCGTCCAGGACCAGGAGGATCTCTCCGACCGGGGCGATCTTCTCCATGACGCGCTTGATCTTGCCCAGCTCGTCCATGAGGCCGGCCTTGTTCTGCAGGCGCCCGGCGGTATCGACGACGACGACGTCCGTCTCCTGGTCGGCCGCCCGGCGAGCGGCGTCGTAGGCGACGGAGGCGGGGTCGGCACCCTCCTTCTCGGAGCGCACGACGTCGACGCCCACACGCTCGCCCCAGGTGCTCAGCTGCTCGGCGGCCGCGGCCCGGAAGGTGTCGGCCGCACCCAGGACGACGGTCTTGTCCTGGGCCACTAGGACGCGGGCGAGCTTGCCGCAGGTGGTGGTCTTGCCGGTGCCGTTGACACCCACCATGAGGATGGCGGCCGCGGGCGTTCCCTGGGCGCCGTCGGCCGGAGTGGGACGCTCCAGGTTGAGGGAGCGGTCCAGGCTGGGGTCGACGAGCTTGAGCAGCTCGGCGCGCAGGACGGTGCGCACGGCCTCGGGGTCGGAGGTTCCCAGGACCTTGGCCTGGGTACGCAGATCGTCCATGAGGGAGGTGGTGACCTCAATACCGAGGTCGGAGGTGAGCAGGGTGTCCTCGATCTCCTCCCAGTCCTCCTCGGTCAGGTCACCGCGGGACAGGACGGACAGGACCGCCTTGCCGAAGCCGCCGGCACCGGCCAGGCGGGCGCGCAGACGCTGCATGCGACCGGGGATGGACTCGGGCGACTCCAGCGTCGCGGCCGGCGCCGTGCTCGCTTCAGCCTCTGCAGCACCCTCCCCCGCAGGCTCCTCGTCCTCCTCAGAGGGCAGGAGGTCCTCGACGGACATGGGCTTGTGGGCGCTGACCTCGTCGGGGACCTGGCCCCGCCGCCTGCCCGCATAGAGCCACAGACCTCCGCCGACGACGATGATCAGGATGATGCCGAGAACGATGAGGATCGGTTCCATAGGCCCATCATGCCCGATAGCGGACCTGCTGCGGCAGGGTTGTTCTCCCCCGACCATCTCTCAGCGGCACGACCTCACGGGAATCACCGACGTGATGCGACGCCGAGTCGTGACAATAGAAAACCTGCGGCACACCGATTGGCGTACCGCAGGCGGAGAGGACCGAGGCCCTCCATATCAATGCGCGCAAAGGCGTTATCTGTTCACGTCAGGGCATGATCAAGACGCAAGAGGTAGGTGCAGTCAATACCGGGATGACGACCTCTCGGGGCCGGGACTATATCCAGAGGTTGCCACCTCAAGACCCGATGAGTCGTGAAAATGAATGCAGGGCATAGTTTTCACGAACCGGGCCGGAGAAGCTCACCCCTGCGGCTGCGACAGCCCGCTGGCCGCCGGCTCGTGCACCTGGCCGCGACGCCGCGAGCCGACGGAGCCCCGAGTCCTCTCCGCACCGTCCATCGCCTTCTCGAAAACGCCCACCAGGCCGCCGAAGGAGTCAGTACCCACGTAGGGCGCAGGACCCTCACGCGTCATGAGGTCGGAGAGGCGGGCCTCCTGAGGCACGACCTCAACCTCGACATCCTGCTCCTCCTGACGCACCTCCTGCGCATTGCGAACCAGACTGCGAATGCGTGAGGGCCAGGAGCGGATCGGGAAGCGCTCAGCACAGACCATGCCGAGCACAAGCAGGCCGGCAACCAGCACAACGACGAGAGGAAGAATCATGGCACCCATGGCTAGGATTCTGCCTTGCGAAATGCGATCTGACTAGACTTCGCACGCATTTGTCGTCCAATCGACAACAAAACCTGATAACTCCCTGACACAACAATGGCTTGACTCTGAAAACGAGTGTCATACTGTAAGGCCGCTACCACACTCCCCTCATGATTCACTCAGGCATCAGGAGTCACAGCCGTACCACGGTCGGACTGGGCCAGCCGCTGCGACACCGCCTTGGTGATCCCGTCACGCATGGTGATGCCGTAGAGCGCGTCGGCCACCTCCATGGTCCGCTTCTGGTGGGTGATGATGATGAGCTGACTGGACTGACGCAGCTCGGTAAAAATCTCCAGCAGCCGGCCCAGGTTGGTGTCATCCAGGGCCGCCTCCACCTCGTCCATGACGTAGAAGGGCGAGGGCGCGCTTTGAAGATCGCCACCAGCAGGGCGACGGCGGCCAGTGAGCGCTCCCCACCCGAGAGCAGTGAGAGCCGTTTGACCTTCTTGCCCGCCGGGCGCGCCTCGATCTCGATGCCGGTGGTGAGCATGTCGTCGGGATCGGTGAGCACCAGGCGCCCCTCGCCACCCGGGAAGAGCCGGTCGAAGACGGAGGCGAACTGACGAGCGGTGTCCTCGTAGGCCTGGGCGAAGACCTCCTGGACCCGAGCATCGATCTCCTCGACGATACTGAGCAGGTCGTCTCGCGAGCGCTTGAGGTCGGCGAGCTGCTCAGCCAGGAACTGGTGCCGCTGTTCCAGTGCGGCGTGCTCCTCCAGGGCGAGCGGGTTGACCTTGCCGAGGCGGGCAAGGTCGCGCGAGGCCTTGGCCAGGCGCTTCTCCTGCTCGGAACGCACGTAGGGATGGCCCGCCTGTCGGGCCCTGGCCCGGTGTAGGGGTCACCGGTCCGGTCGTCGGCCGGTTCCGCGTCCGCGCCGGGGGCGGTATCGGGCTCTCGACGACCTCGGGGACGAGCATGTGCGGTCCGTACTCCTCAACGAGGGGCTCCAGCTCGAGGCCGAGCTCACTCATGACCCGCTCGGCCAGGGACTCCAGGCGCATCCGCTGCTCCGCCCGGGCCACTTCCTCTCGATGGGCGGCGTCGGTGAGGCTGCCGAGCTCCTTGGTGAGCTGGTCGATCTCCCTCGCGAACCTCATTGGTTGCGGCCCTGGGCCCCGGGCCCGCTCGGCCTCGATGGCGGCACGCTCGTCAGCCGCCCGGCTGGACGCAGGCTCGTGGCCGTCTCGGCGGCGGCGCGAGCCTGGTCCCGCACATGGGTGGCGACGGCGAGCTGGGCGCTGCGGCGCTGCTGGAGCCCGTTCGGCGGCGGCGCGCTGCTCCCGCTCACGGCGCGCGGCAGCTCGCAGGGAGTCGGCACGCCCTCGGCTGGAGCGCTCGCGCTCCTCGGCCGTGCGCAGCGCCAGTCGGGCGTCGGTCTCGGCGCCGCGGGCCTCGCGCGCAGCCTCCGCCGCGCCCCTCCCGCTCCTGGCGGGCGCGCTCCAGCGCCGCTCAAGATGGTCGGGGCCATGACCTCCCTACGTCGCCCACCGCATCCACGCCGTCGGCGGACTCGCCCTCAACCTCGGCCAGCGCGGCCGTGGCGGCGGCGAGCTCAGCGGTGCGCTGGACGGACTCGGCCTCAGCCCGATCCAGGACCCGGCGGGCCCGGCCAGTCTCCTCGGTGGCGGCGTGGACCGCTGAAGCCAAGCGGGCCATGGTCTCAGCGGCCCGGGCCGCCTCGGCGTCGGCCTGACGCAGGGCGGTCAGCGCCTCACTGAGAGCCTGGCGCGCGACCTCCTCCCCGCGACGCGCCTCCTCCAGCGCGGCGTCGGCCGAGGTCTCTGCCTGTGCTGCGGCGGCGGCCTCGGCCTCGGCCTCCTCGTGAGCGGCGCTGAGCTCGAGAACCGAGGAGGACTCCACGGCCCCGCCCCGGCGACCCAGCCGGGAGCCAGGACGTCGCCACTGCGAGTGGACACGACGGCGTCGGGCAGCGTTGCACGCAGGGCCCGAGCGGTCTCGATATCCTCCACGACCCAGCAGTCCTTGAGCAGCCCGTCCAGGACCCTCCTGAGGCTCCCGTGCTCCTGCCGCGTGACACTCACGAGCTCGCGGGCCACCAGCACGCCGTCGACAGGGGCCGGCACCGCCCGTCATCGGCGTCGTCGCCTGGACGCCCATCGACGGCTCACTGGCCAGAACCAGCCGTACGGCCCCCACGTCCTGGCCGCGAGCGCTCTCCAGCCCGGCCAGGGCCGCCCCGGCGTCGACGGCGAGCCCGGCCTCGGCGAGCACCCCCAGGAGGGCGGCGACGGCGTTCTCCCAGCCGCGCTCGACGCTGAGTGTGCTCCGCCAGCGGACCGAGGAGGCCCTCGACCCCGGCCTGGAGCAGTGCGGCCGTCCCGTCCTGGCTGCGCAGGGACATGGCCAGGGTGTCACGTCTGGCCGTCCAGGTGGCCCGGTCGGAGGCCGCCTCCCGGCGGGCGTCGGTGGCGGCGGAGACGGCCTCGCGAGCCTCGGCCAGACGGCGGGTCGCCTCCTCATGGACGGCAGCGGCCCGGGACGCCGCCTCGGCCGCACTGGCCTCAGCGGCCGTCCCCGACACCGCTCCTTTCCCGGCGGCTGCCGTTGCGTCGTCCTGATCCTCCCGCTCTCCCCCGGCCTCGGCCAGCGCGTCTCGAGCACGCTCCTCGCGCGTCTCGGCGGCCTGAAGGGCGCTGCGGGCCTGCTCGAGGGCGGCCAGGCTGGCCTCGTGACGGCTGCGGGCGGAGGCGACGCGTCCACCGGCGCGAGCGATCGTCTCGCGTCGCTCCGAGACCCGGCGCTGCGCGGCCGAGAGCTCCTGGTCGGCGGCCTTCTCAGCGGTCTCCGCGTCCGTGCGCACCCGAGTGGCGTCACTGAGCGTTGTGCGGGCCGTCTCGACGGCGTCGAGGAGCTCGGCCTCCTCCCGGCCAGCGGCCTCGGCCCGCCGTTCGAGCTCCTCGGGGTCGGTGCCGTGGCTCGCGGTGGGCGCTGAGGCCAGGAGCCGGATCCGTTCTCCGGCCACGTCCGCGAGCGCACCGAGGGACTGGGCCACCCCGGTGAGCTCCTCCCAGATGCCACCGGCTCGGGCGAGGCGCTGGGCGGAGGTGGTCTCGACAGCGGCCAGCTCACTCAAGCGTGCCCGGGCGACGCGCTCGGCCTCCTCGACTGAGCGGCGGCGCTTGGCCAGGGCCTCCTTGTCCTCGTCGCCGGCCTCCAGGAGGGACTGGGCCTGGACGACGTCGTCGGCCAGCAGCCGGGCGGTGGCGTCACGGACCTCGACCTGGATGGCCCGGGCGCGCCGGGCGACGGCGGCCTGCCGGGCCAGGGGGCCGAGCTGGCGACGCAGCTCCTGGGCGAGGTCGGAGACCCGCGCCAGGTCGGCGGCCATGGACTCGAGCTTGCGCAGGGCGCGCTCCTTGCGCTTGCGGTGCTTGAGGACCCCGGCGGCCTCCTCGATGAAGCCGCGTCGGTCGTCGGGGGTGGCGCTCAGGACGGCATCGAGCTGGCCCTGCCCGACGATGACGTGCATCTGGCGCCCCAGGCCCGTGTCACTGAGGAGCTCTTGAACGTCGAGGAGACGGCAGGGGGTGCCGTTGATCTGGTACTCCGAGCCGCCCCCGCGGAACAGGGTGCGCGAGATGGTGACCTCGGTGTAGTCGATCGGCAGGGCACCGTCGGTGTTGTCGATGGTCAAGGAGACCTCGGCTCGTCCGAGCGCCGGGCGGGAGCCGGCGCCGGCGAAGATGACGTCGGCCATGGAGCCGCCGCGCAGGTTCTTGGCGCCCTGCTCTCCCATGACCCAGGTCAGGGCGTCGACGACGTTGGACTTGCCGGAGCCGTTGGGACCGACCACGGCGGTGATGCCGGGCTCCAGACGAAGGGTGGTTGACGAGGCGAAGGACTTGAATCCCTTGATCGTCAACGTCTTGAGGTGCACGGGCGCCACCCTAACAGCGCGAACGGCCCGCGACAACGACAGAAACGACAAAGACACTTGACATCGACGTCTTGGACAAGCAAACTTTCCATGTCAAGGGAGCTGGATACGCAGTCGAACCCTCCGAACGCAGACCCCGCTCCTCCCCTCATCGCCCCGTCGCCCAACCACCCCTCGCCTCCGAGACCCAAGGAGCCACGATGCTCACCCTGTCCAACCTCTCCAAACGCTTCGGGAGCCTGCAGGCCCTCGACCGCCTCTCCCTGTCGCTGGAAGCCGGCGAGATCGTCGGCTTCGTCGGAGCCAACGGGGCTGGCAAGTCCACCACGATGCGCATCGTCATGGGCGTGCTCGCCGCCGACTGCGGCACTGTGACCTGGAAGGGCTCCCCCGTGGACGCCGCCACCCGGCGAGCCATCGGTTACATGCCCGAGGAACGCGGCCTCTACCCCCGGATGAAGGTGGCCGAGCAGCTCGTCTACCTGGCCCGCCTCCACGGGCTGTCTGCCTCGCCGCCAAGGCGGCCGCGAACCAGTGGACCGAGCGCCTGGGCCTGGAGGAACGACGCGGCGACGAGGTGCAGAGCCTGTCGCTGGGCAACCAGCAGCGCGTCCAGCTGGCCGCCGCACTCGTGAGCGACCCCGAGCTGCTCATCCTCGATGAGCCCTTCTCCGGCCTGGACCCGGTGGCCGTTGACGTCATGAGCCAGGTGCTCCTGGAACGGGCGGCCGCGGGTGTGCCCACGCTCTTCTCCTCCCACCAGCTCGACGTCGTCGAGCGCCTGTGCGACCGGGTGGTCATCATCCGCTCAGGGCCGGCTCGTGGCCCGACGGCACGGTTCCCGAGCTGCAGGCCACCGAGACGCCCCCGCTGGCGAGTGGTCGTCGAGCCACCGCCTGACGCCAGCCCCGCTGGAGGCGGACTCTCTGAGCACGCTGACCGCGCCGGACGTGCAGCTCGATGCCCAGGGCCGTCTGGTCATCACCGCCGCGGGCACTGATGAGCAGGTACTGCTGAGCACTGCCCAGCGACTGGGGACGGTGCGCGAGCTCGGCCCGGTGCGTCACCCGCTTACCGAGATCTTCCGGGATGTCCTCACCGCTACCTCCCACGAGGGGACCACAGACACCAACAAGACGAAGGAGGCGCACCGATGAGCGCCCAGACCAGCCCCATCACCCGCCGTCAGGAGATCGCCCTGGTCACCGGCCGCGAGCTGCGGGCGCACCTGATGAAGAAGTCGACCATCATCCTGACCCTGGTGCTGCTCGTCGCCGCCATCGGCAGCATCATCGGCATCAAGCTCTACTCCTCGGGTCAGGACCAGGCCTACCGGGTCGGACTCAAGGGCGTGACGGTTGCCCAGGCCGCAGGGCTGGACAAGGTGGCCGCCTCCAACGGGGAGACGATCGAGCTCGTTGACGTCTCCGCGCACCAGGCGAAGGACGTCCTGGCCGACGACGCCCCTCAAGGCACGCCGCACGTGGACATGGTCCTCGACGTCTCCGGCTCCGCCCCCACCATCACTGTGGAGAAGTCGGCCGACGACGCGGTCGTCTCAGGGGTCACGGCCTTCCTCCAGCAGGCGGCCCTGGGCCGGCAGATCGCAACACTGGGCGGGGACCCCGCTCAGGTGGCCTCTCAGCTCAGCGCCGCCAAGCCGGAGGTCACGGTACTCAACGCTCCCCAGCGCGATTCCGCCGACTTCGGCTCACGCTACGCCATCCTCATGACGATCGACGTCCTGCTGCTGTTCGCCATCATGGGCGGCGGTCAGTTCATCGCCCAGGGAGTGGTGGAGGAGAAGTCGAGCCGGATCGTGGAGATCCTCCTGGCCTGCGTGCGGCCCAGCTCGCTGCTGGCCGGCAAGATCCTGGGGATCGGCATCGCCTCGGTCCTGACCACCGGGGTCGTCGCCGTCGCCGGGGTCGTCACCGCGAAGGCAACGGGAGTCATGCCGGACATCAGTCTCAACCTGGACAGTGTGCTCGTCGCGATGATCGTGTGGATGATCGTGGGCTACGCGATCTTCGCAGTCGCCTTCGGTGCCGCGGCCTCACTCGTGAGCCGGCAGGAGGACGTCAGCTCAGTGAGCATGCCCCTGGTCATGCTCTCGATGATCCCCTACGTTCTGAGCTTCTTGATGGCCACCGGGGACACCAACAGCATGACCTTCCGGGTCCTGTCCTTCCTGCCGCCCTTCGCGCCCTTCATGATGCCGGCGCGCCTGGTGCTCGGAGTCTCCTCCTGGACCGAGCAGGCGATCGCTCTGGGGATCGCGCTCGTCTTCCTGCCGCTGCTGGTACGCGGGGCGGCCGCGATCTACACCCGGGCCGTCACCCGCACCGGCGCCCGAGTGCCGCTCAAGGAGGTCCTCAGGGCAGGGCGGAGCAGGGCCTGATCACGCCTTCTTTCCACGACGACGGTGCGCCTCCCGTGCGGGAGGCGCACCGTCGTCGTAGCCAGGGTTCAGTCGGCCAGCTCGGGGAACCAGATGGCGATCTCACGGGCTGCGGACTCATCGCTGTCCGAGCCGTGGACGAGGTTGAGGATGGCAGGGGTGCCCCAGTCGCGCCCCAGGTCGCCGCGGATGGTGCCGGGGGCGGCCGTGGTGGGGTCGGTGGGACCCATGAGGCTGCGCACGCCCTCGACGACGCGCCGCCCTCGGCAACCGCGGCCACCACGCCGTTGCCGGAGGTCATGTACCCACGACGCCGGGGTAGAAGGGCTTGTCCACGTGCTCGGCGTAGTGCTCGCGGCGAGGATCTCCTCGGTGGGGGCGAGAACCTTCAGGGCCGTCAGCACATAGCCCTTGGCCTCGATACGGCGCAGGATCTCGCCGGTCAGACGGCGCTCGACGGCGTCGGGCTTGATGAGAACGAGGATGCGACCGGTCTGGGACGTGGTGGCTGCATGGGAGCTCTTGCTGGGTTGGCTGGTGAGGGACCGAGTGGACCATAACGGGTCTGACCCCCTCAAGGCCATGGCAGTGCCCGACTCAGGCCTGCTCGACCACCAGGAACGGGTCAGAGGAGTGGTCACGGGCGGCGTCGGCGGCGGCCTGGAGAATGAGAGCCGAGGACTGGGCGTCGGGTCGCGGTGCCCGCAGGACCGTTCTCCCCAGGAGGCACGCCTGCGGCGGGCCTGGAGTGTCTCGGTGTCCGGCCCCCCTTGGCGGCGGCCTGGGCGGCCGCGGCAAGGACTCCGATCTCATCCTCTCCGATCTCCGCCGCCTCCCTGGCGACCACTGCCGCGGGCCGCCAGGCGTCAGCCATGGTCTTGTCCCCACTGGTGGCATGTCCTCTGGCCTCCAGGCCCGAGGTGGCCTCCTCCAGAGCCCGGACCAGTTCCCCTGAGTCCCCCAGGCGGAGGCGTCGCTGGAGCGAGCGGCCTTGAGGAAGGCGGTGCCCAGCAGCGGGCCTCCGGCACCTCCGACGGTGGCCATGAGGGTGGTGGCGACGACCTTGAGGACTCCCCCGGGCGTAGCCGGGAGGTTTCCGGTCTCCTGGGCGGCATCGAGCTTGGTGACCACGGCCCTCATTCCGCGATCCAGGTTGTCCCCGTGGTCGGCGTCTCCGATGGCTCGGTCCAGCTCGGTCAGCTGGGCGCGGTTCTCGGCGGCCAGTAGGGCGGCGCGACGGGCCCAGTCGAGGGCCCAGGCGGCATCCAAGGACATGGTGTTTCCTTCTCGGGTCTTGGCAGGTGTTGGTTCCGGGCCTGACCGCCATGCACCCGAGGGTGAAGGACGACCATGTGGCTGTGATCGGGCCCTGCGCGGACCCGATGGGTCCCTGCGCATCCCGGGAACGTCCGTGGGACGCGCCGGAGCAGGCCGACGAGGTGCTCACCGCCCACTCGCGTTTCTCATCCTCTCACGCACCCGATGACCTCGCTCGTTGGGACAGGAAAGTAGCGTTTGACCAGCACGAACGAACACATTCCGAAGGTGGCGGAGGTATCGGACCCGCCGACGAACCGCTGCAGCAGGCCGGATCAGGGCCTACCGAACAGGGCACGGGCCTCGGCGGCCAGGACCACGGACCCGACGACAAGGACTCCCGAGGTGGTCAACGGGTGTCGTGCCCCTCGGACAGGGCGACGGCCTGAGCCACGCCCTCGCCGAGCTGCTGGCTCA
>BNJS01003223.1_pt1 | contig 59029 bp, 62 predicted proteins | sample 8540461 | NCBI WGS metagenome assembly BNJS01 (sample SAMD00202454, study PRJDB9452) | human saliva metagenome | isolation source: human saliva | place: Japan
GCCAACAAGGCACAGGCTGCCCAAGGCACAGGTTGCAGCACACAACAAGGAACCCTAAGGCCCCAAGGCAAGGGTGTGCTGGGCAATGCCCAAAGGCAGGTGTTGCTGGCAACGGGGTGGGCGGCATTGGCCCTCCCGTCACGCCACGCCAAGGCACAGGTGGGCGGGGTGGGCGCTGGGCAAGGGCTGGGCAGCGCGGGCAAGGCAACAAGGCACACAGAAGGCGTGGGTTAGCGGTTGCGCCCTACTGCCCTCTCCTCACACATGGGAGGCCAGAGACCTCCTCATGCCCCTCAGGGATCTGCGGGCGCGGCATATACACAGGGCGTCTGCGTACAGTGCCGCCAGCGCCGCGTTCTTCATCTCATCACCCTGGCACAAAAACGCAAAATTGGTTTTGTCTCTGACCAGTCAAAGATTAATGTCTCACATTAACAAAGGAAAATGCCGCAACAGAGGCAACCGTTTACTGGCCGGCGCTGGCTGCGGCATCCCATAACGCCCGCGACCGTCCGGCAATCAGCCTCCCGAATATCATAACCAGACCGCGCCGCCAGAAAGCTGATTGACACCACTTTGCTTCAAACCGCGATGAGGCAGGCAACCGCATAACTAAAAGACCATGTTGTTGAATATCTGAGATCGTCCAAACTGGATTTGGGTTTCAAAAACAATACTGGAATTTTAATAATGCGATAGATTGCTCCAAAATCTATATACGGCGATTTGACAATTTTGTTTGATGACACTTTTGTTGTGGTGCCAGCGAAAGATGAAACCAGTTCGAGCGTACGGCTGCCAGCGTCTTCGGTGACAATGCGGATGAAGATTGCGGAAACTGATTTGCTCAGCGATTGATCCGGATAGATCAAAGTAAGAAGAAATGGCTGGTGTAAAGAAACCTGAAAATGACGCAATGAACTATCCAAACGGGTTTTGCAAGAAAGCGTGTCAGTTTGCCAAAAGGGCAGTGTTTGGGTGTCGACCAACTGCCCCGAAAGCGCACATCGCACCGCCCAGCTGTACCGGCGAAGCGATCCGCAATGGAAATTAAGGACCTGCATCCGATATAATATCAAAGAGAGAGCTGATGATGAACGGGAAGAGTTAGCACATCGCATGTTGACGCTTTGAGCGTTGCTCAATGATGAGTCAACCCGCGCCCTCGCACAAAGATCGCGCCAGAAACCGCGCGTATGGCGAATCATCCGCGGAAGACGGCACTACAACAGACAGCCCCTGACCCAATAATCCGAACTTACCGGCGAATTGAAGAGATAGGGCAAAATTACTGATATACCGTAACAGTTAAATTGACGAGCGGTCATTTCCGGTTCGATTGTCTTCGGCCGTCCCAAACAAACGCCAATGAATGGCAACAAACCAGATGGCATCCAGCTTTTGTTGAGAGTCAAAACCAAACTGCGCCGCGGTCAATGAGTTTTTGAATGGGAAGGCAAACCTCCTGCCCAGCCACTGAACCAAAATCCGCCACCCGCCGATGTTCGCGAACTGATTAGTTCAACGCCATGTCCACAATTGAAACACCACTTGAAACCCACCACCTTCTGCAGAACGGCCCGCCCGAGATCCAATCAAACAATGCCTGGAACCAATCCAATTTACTGTCCGTTAAAGAGGCAATTTATTAACTTTTCAGCTGGTTTTGCCTGATTTCGTAATACAGGTTTAGGTTCGCATCAAAAGTTTTAAAGCGTTAATAAACAGCTGCCGACTGTGTTGCACCATGTCTCACCAGGGCTCACTGCCTGGCAGGCTCACAACTGAGAATGGCTATGGCCACCACCCAAAGACTGGTCTTATCTCTGAAGTGAACTGGTTTTGTCTCCTGTTAATGAACTGAAACAGATTAACTGATCCCATTATATACACCCCATCTGCTCAACCACCAAGGAAGTTTTACCTGACCTGAGGGTCTGACCTCCTGGGCCCAGTCTGTTTCAGGTCAGCTGCGGCCCAACCTGAGACAAAATGCAAAATTTTATGATAATCATTAGTCCAACAAATGAGCACCTTTCTCCATTTATTAATACTGAAAAATATCAGTTTCAGGAATGTATTTCCTGAAGAACAGTCTTTGAGCAGCTGTTTCTGCGGACTCAATCAAAACAACTTTCTACTGCAGATTACACTGAGAATACCAACTAAAATATTAGAACCATCCATTGATCTGATCCAAACTATTCAAAAATTTCCAACAAAGATAATAATATGAAAACTGATCATCCGCAGATAAATATTCAGATAAAGTTCATAATTACAGAACCAAAATAAAATCGCCAGCATGATGAACCAAATAATATTTAAAGAACAATTAAACACCTGTATTATTTGAACTGAAAGATTTAATTATCAAAAGAATAACGACGGCAATACATTGAAAAGTTTTGTCTGAAAAAAAGATCAATATCAAAGCCTTAGTGTTATTCCGTTTTATCTCCAGAAATGTCAAAATAAAAATAGAATATAAAATATAATAATATCAAAATATTTTTGAATAATAATTAAATGCAAAGGATAGAACATAGAAAAAGTATTTTTGCAGCTTGTTTTATTTGCGATGCGTTTTGTATTGCAGATCCGCTTTTTTTCCAGCGCCAAAACCCCAGGGGCCTGGCAACCCACAGCACCTCACAGGTTTCATCACCTTAAAAATCAGAAAGCTTAATGAAGAGATAAAATTGACAAATGGCACGATGAAAACAATATCCTTCACCTGGCACAAATAAAAATCATCGAAATCACTGCAAACAGGCTAAACCAACCAAACAACACCTGATGCAAAAATAAAACACAATTCAGCAGTGAGTGCAGACGGCGAATGTAAAAGATCAACAACCAAAGTTCATCAGGAAGTCTATTCCTTTATTAATTATTCGAGTAGATACCCAAACAAACGGCATCGAACAAATCAATTTGAATAATCAATTCTGTCGTTAAACCTGTTCGCGTTCTTTCGGCCCCTGCACACCACTGAGAATACAATTGCAAAGCTGGTCAGACGTGATCCACTTGAGCTATCCGTACTTCTGCATTTGACCTGATGAAAACCGCCAAAATATCGCGTTTCGCCTTGTACTGGGAGTAATTAACTGTCCATCTGGGAACAACTTGTTTCAAGCGTCGAAAGCTAGCAAAACGATTCTAAATATCCTGCATTTTATTAAAGCAAATACTCAAGATATAGTATTCATTGTTACACTCAAGTTTCAATTTTTGATTACTTTGTTAGTATACTTTTCATATTTCGTCAAGTTCAGTTTTTCATTCTTTAAATAAAAGGTAAATCACTAGCAGTTTTAATTTTGAATCAAAAATCTTCTGCTGACTGATCAGTCGAGTAATTAAAATGCACACAGGCAATGTGCACCCAATGATGAAAAGTCAAAAATATTATTTTCGAATGATCCAGTAACTTTAACTTTACAGAATACTAAGATACTACTTTTATATCAGAACTAAAAGAAAGTGTTTTTATTTAAACCGTTATACCGAAATAAATAACAACGCAATTAGCAATAACATCTGTTTGCTTTTGAATTTATTTAACTTTGAGTTAAACCCTGATCGTAATGAATGTTTTATTCACAATAAATCCATGTTTCATTTGATAATTTTGGACCACCACTGTGTCATGATACTGAACATTATTTTCCATTGATATAATATCGCACTGCAGAATTTGAAGAATCTGAACCTTCAGTTTTACTGTCAGGCTCAATATAACAACAGTACAGATGTCAATCACTGTTAAAACTGAGTCAATACCAAAACCAACTGAGAAATTTTGAGAATCCAAAGACATGCAGCACGAAAAGAATCCAAACAGGTCTTTTCTGTCAACAAGCAACTTGCATTGCACTTTCGTTTCATTTTTCACATCTCCTATTTGGGGTAAACATTTGATACACAAATTATAAACTGACGCAAAATCTTTTCTCAAGTCAGATAAACGCCTGACGAATGCCTGAGTTTAATGGTCAACTCCAAAAACTGTTTTAGAGGTCTTAACAATGAAATATTCACTGCTACTAGTTTGCCTGCCAAACCATGATTTAGGGAACTCGCCCGCAAACTTCAGTCCACAGCATCGTTCTACAAACCCAATGGCACGCCAAATAAAATTCCTGCAAGCCGAATTTAAAGAATCGTAATTTTTAGCGATGAATTGCAGCACCCAACATTATTGCTGCGTTGTACCAACTTCCCTATAAACAATTTCTAAAAGCAAAGACCAGTTTTACCTTGAAACTAGTTTGAAACTTTCTGTTTGACTGTAATTCAGACGCATTTTGACGTACGAGGTGAGATAACCAATATGGCGAGCAGCATTATGAGTCGGCAATCATCGCTTTTATTTAAACAATTTCAGAATTTGACAAAGCCACCAGCGCTTGTTCACGCCGCCCAATTAAACTCCGCAATTTTTTCAATAAAGCAAAATCGCGATACTTTCGCATGGTTTTGCTTTGAACAAACCCACGGCGGAATAAAATAAAGCATTTGACACAGCATCGATAATTCCGTCGTCATCGTAATCATAAAAACTGAGCTCCCGCCGTCATCGGTGGATTCAACAAAAGCCAAAAGTCCGCAATGTAGTCGCCTTTGATATGCGGGTCAAAACCAGACGTGCGCAAAATAAAATCCGAAAAGCCGGACGGCTTCAAATAAACTCGATCTGCAAAATTTCTGATACGAATGCCGTCTTTCAAAAGCGTGTCCTTCCTGATTATATCTGCGTGCATCTTGCATTTGATCAAACGAATAATAATTCTAGTGTGCAAAAGCATCGCCAACATCAAACGCACTTTTCCAGCTGCAAGTGCTCAAAACACAAACAGACAAAACACACACTTTACTTGCAATCGTCGCACCATCGCTCGAAAACTTCCACTACTTTGGGAAAGCTTTTTAACGGAGCCAAGCAAACCGCGCAAGCTGATTTCGATTGAACGCGAAAAACCTGTCAGCACTTGATCCGCCAACTTTTCGATTGTGCTTTTCGGCTGACTCGCGTTTTTGCCGTCAAGTTGTGCTTGCTGTTTTTCCAGTTCTTTCTTTGCAGTTCGAGCTGCTGTCCTGAGCTTCCTGTTCAAAACTCGCTGCGTTAAAATTTCATGTGCAGAAATTCTATCAATGCTGTCTTTGTATTTTAGAAAATAACGGCGACGATGAAACAATTGCTTGCACTTTGCTGGTATCGGTTGTGCCGATTTTGACCGCAGCGACGTAATCAACACTTTGTCTGTAACGCTCGAGGAGCCGTCAGCTTTGCAACACACTCACCAACGCTCCACCCGTACGCAACGCTGTAATTTCATCTGCAATTTTTCAAATTAGGATTGCTTCGAAACGTCATCGCAATTTGAGCAATCGCTTTACTGTCTTTCGGTGTGAAAGCTCTAAGTGCGTGTTGAATGCGGTTACCCAACTGCGACAAAAATCTTTTTCAGGAATATCTGTCGGGTTTTGTGTTACATCCTCGCCCTTTGAACGAATAAGACGTATCACCCTGCTCGATTTTATCGATCAAAACTTGCGGACAATTTCAAACACTCAAATGTGCTCATCAAAAGAAAAACACATTTGGGTTTTTCCAAATCGCCAGCCTCTGGTAACACTTCGCAAATCTCGGAGAGAAACATCAACAAAAACGCTGAATACAAATTGGGCTTTTGATATAGTGCGTTGCATTCAAAATATTAATCACACCAGCACCGCTTCCATCTGGAATATCCTCAGAATGTCCAAAGCTGGTTCACCAAAAAGTTTTCTGCGCCTCCGTTTCAAGTTTCAAAATGCTACGTTGAATTGCACCAATTGATGCACTCGAAATATTGCTGTATTTTAATTTTAGCTCATTAGCATTTTCACCAATGAAAAAGCAATATCGCTTTTTAAATCTTTTGATATCAAGCAACAATAGATTGTTATCATCGGCTACCTTGAACGCAATGTTCAGCACGCCAGCTCTGCGTTTCATTCAAATTAAAAGTTTCGCCAATATAAGCGGTCCCATTTCAGAAACCGTCGAGCGTAGCGGAATACCCAACTCGATTATCCCACACGCGAATCGGAAACGACTTAAAAAGCAAAATCATCCATTCCAAAAAGCTGCATACGCTTTTGAATATGCTCGTTCATTGTGCCCGCTTCACAAAGCTCAAAAGGTCGCCTTTGACATCTGGCAAAAACGGAAATTCCCAAATCGCTAAAACTCACAAAGCACTTTGAGTGTTACAGTTTTTCCCGTTCCGTCGCTCCCGCAATCAAAACCGTGACGGTTAAGCATATTCGACAAAAGATAAACCTTCTCGCTGCCCTGCCCCAAAAATCTTTTCCCATAAAAACACCTTTTCGCAGTTTAGCACAATTCCACAAAAATAAAGAGAGAAAATCGACATGGCTTTTGCTTTTTACAAAATTACTTGCGTAAAAATATGTGGTGTTTGTAAACGATAAAGTTTCATCCACGGGGCAAAATTAAAACCTTTGTGGATTTTAATTCGCCCTACGTGTGTCAAACGCTGGCTCTGCAATTTGTACAAGATGGCAACCGAAGGTTGCCTGTGGATGCTTTCCTTTCCGTTTACAAAATAAAACATGATATAATTGCAAGAGTAGTGAAGTAGTGACGATATATAATCGTCGGTTGTGAAGGTGTAAATTTATGAATCTGTTTTTGTTGGTTGCGACGAAGATGTTAATTGGCTTTTTGCAATGGTGATAATAATAAATATATCGGGCGAAATTTAGCGCCATCGTCAGCTAGTGACCAAATTATCAATTAGTGTTCGATGGAGTTATGGGCAGGCTATTTACAAACAGTAGTGTTCGAATACCTGATTTTATTGTTGTTTTGTGCATTTGGTGCATCTGTTCTATGGATGAAATGGGTAAAAGGCGCACAATAGGGCTAAGCAGCTTTGACAGCAAGGCGTTAATTATAATCGATAACGGCAAAATAGATATCACAAATTGCAAGAAAGCTCGGCTTTCAGCTCACGATGAAGCTTTTAAAACTTCGTACCAATGGTATTTACCCATCAAAGGCGGTAAAGAGAGCTTTAGTCGAACAAAATGGGCAACTAATCATAATACAGTCAGGTGAAGAAAATCCAAAGTTTCGATTATCACAGACGGTCATATACAAAACGACATTCTTGAAGTAATTGGCAAGGATGAAAAATGGCTTATGGATGAATTGAAAAGCAGGGCATAGATAAATATAGCGAAGTGTTTTTGGGTGAATACGTCGACAATTCTTTGATAGTAACTACTTATAAATAACGGGCTTGATATAATGGGATGTAACTTCTATCAAAACGGCAATGGCAGTATTTTCAGTTTTGGCGTTCGCTATTACATTGCCTTTATATGATTTTCACTATCGAAAGTATGGCTCAATAAGCAAGTTACGCACGTTAATTTTATATTCGCTTTGTTTATTATTTACTAACTGTGTATCTTTTGGTTATTTTACCGTTGCCTCAATCCAAAAGGCTATTCATACCAGTTACACGGAAATGTTAAATCTAATTCCATTTTTCGTTTGTTGTGGACTTTATTAAAAAGATCCATTTGTTTTTATTTAAGCCAGCAACGTGGATTACGGCGTTGAAGCATCCTTCTTTTTATGTGCTAGTCTTTAATGTCGTGATGTTAATTCCATTTGGAATTTACTTGCACTATTATTTTAAATGTAGCTTTAAGAAGACGATGGTATTTACAGCTTTATTGAGTTTGTTCTTTGAATTAACGTCAATTATCTGGAGTTTATTTTTATATATCCTGGACCTTATCGTTTATGCGATATCGATGATATTATTCAAAATGTAGCAGGCGGTTGTATCAGTTATATGGAGGATTGAGTCATTGCTCACTTCCGTCAAGAAATGCAATTGACGATAAGGCATTGAAAGACTGGCACAAAAAGTTTCTGCATTCTGTCTTTGTCTCTCGCTCATCATTGATTCATGGATTGTTGGCATTCCATGCAGCTATTGAATGGCGTATTAAAAGTATCAATTCCTCTTCCAGTGTGTTTGGCTCTATATTTTTAGTTTGCTTCCCTTGTTATTAAATGGCAAAACACTCGGGAGTGCTTTGTTGGAATTTCGCATCGAGTTTGAAAATGCAAAAATGCGTGCGTACGATTCTACGAGGCTTATTGTTAACCGCGTACTTTTTGGTTAATTCCTTCAGGGCTGTTGGAGCTAAGCAATCAGTTTAACCAATGGTGCAAAAGCTCTGTTTTTCTCGTTTTGTTCGCGATTACTTTTGTTCGCATGGGTTCCGTTTTCTGTGATTACAGTCGGTAGTGCTATTGAATCAGCGTTTGTTGTTTGATTACTTAACTGGAACTATATACATAAGTAACGTCTGAAAGTCGCGAACGAAATGAGTTAGCTAAAGAAACTAAATGCTGCGTTGGGTTAAAATATTTGGATTTTTAATTATTGTAAATTGACTGGCAGCTTTTGGACTTTTTCGATGCGAGCGTATTCCTAAAAAGCACTAGTACTGAGTGGCAACTGAACGAGTTGCCCGTGATGGCACGTTCGGTGAATGACGATATGAGATTGCGGATAAGTTTTGGGTGGGATAATTCGTGCTGAAAAATTACTAACTGCTAATGCGCTATAGTTGCTACTGAGGCAAATATGAAAACAATCGACAGCACAGAATAAAAGATGAGACGTTTGCAATGACGCAGTCCACCGAACTCACGACGCTCTTTGAGAGGAACAAAAACAGTATACGTCGGTTTTATGATGAGGCGAATACTCGAACAGATTTTTATTGATAAGTTTTTGAACTCTTTTGAGTTGGGACAGACGGAATGAGGCAAGGTTATTCCGAGCAATATCGGGAAGTGGTGCGTGAAGACAAAGGTAACGATAGTGGAAAGGTTAAGGCACCGATTATGCGTCGAATGAGCGGGTTGAAGTTTTTGTCGAAGCGAAAAACCGAGCGTGAATATCGAGATGAATTCCGAGCCGGCGTTTCGGCATGGCGGCGGGTATACGGCAACCTTGGTGATACTCACCGATGAAGAGTTTGCCGTTTACGACACACGTATAAAACCTTCGTCGTCAGACGTCTAGTGCTGCCCGTATCTTTTACTGTACCTTTTGATGAGTACCATAAAAACATTTTTTGATTTTATTTTAACACTTTTTCAAAGGAAGCGATTTTGTAGAAAGGCTCGATACATACGTCAGGGAGAATAAAACAAAAAGGCACTTGGAGGTTGATATGAATTGATTGAAACGGTTGGCGGACGATATTAGCATATCGTATTGAGATCCTTCGCTGGATATCTATCTAAATACTGCCGTGCAAAAATTATCGACCGCATTATTTTCTGCGGATTGCGGAAGATAAGAATGGAAGAGTACGGACTTTTGCAAAAGATAACCGAAAGCAGACAGTTTGTGTCAAAAGGTTACAAAGAGCGGAAAGCAATGCGAAATACAACTCAGGGCTACACCGCATGATTGGCTTTCAAGTTTGACGATTGACGATGCAGCTGTCAAGTATTATAAATGGACCGTATTACCCCTGAATGTCCGTACGAGTTTATTTTGCCTGTGGAAATACTCGGTAATGACGAGAGCAATTTTGGGAAAAGATAATTACATTCCGCAATATCGGAGGCAGGGTTTCGTCCGATAGGACGAATACTCGGCACACCGCCATCATCGAAGAAAATGCCCGAGGTAAAGGCGGGCGGTGTTTACTATGCTCCGCAGCCGATCAGCGCTCACATTGTAGTACACTTGGCGTAAAGATGCGTGGACAAAGCCCTGACGCAGTTGCAAAGCTCAGTAGTGGTTGATCCCGTCTGGTTCAGGGTCTTTCTTGTTGAAGGTATCAGCAGCTCTTGAATTATCATTTGACGACTATTCAAGTGAAAAGGTGCGGAAGCAGGCGTTGAAAAATAGTGCGTCGAGGAAACAGGGAAAATGTCTATAAACTCACCATTGAAGAAAAAGCAGCGGCTTTTGTTGAATAACATTACAGCGTGGATATGCAGTCCAAGCGGGTGGAGGTTACCGCTTTCGCTTTACCTGGAAGCTTTGAAAAGCGGCGTGAAACGCAAGGGCAGCTCTTTAAGTTTTCGATACAGTTCACATCCTTTTGTGATTCTAATATTAAATGTGGAAACAGTCTCTGTTCGATTATTATCACGAAAAAGATTTAAGCCTTTTTGACGATGAAGCAGTAGAAAAATCAACACCTTTTGACCGAGTGAAATTTCCAAAGTCTTTGCTCACAGTGACTTTGACCGTGATTGGGAATCCGCCGTATGTACATCATGATTTCCTGAACTGCACACATATTTGCAAAACAACATATTCTGTACATACAGGTTATAATGATTTGATGTATTATTTTATATCGCGGTATTGAGTTCTTAAAAGAAGATGCGATCGTCCGTTTACTTCAAATTATTTTTAGGCAATGAGTATGCAAAATTACGGGTCTTTTGATCCGACAAGATTACCAAAATCTACATAAATGCAAAAATATTTAAGCGACATGTACATACTGTATTATATTTGAGAAAACATACAACAAATGACATCGATATTTTTACATATCCGCTGATAAAGCTCCCGATCCCGCAATTATAAAAATGATTACTCATATATCACAATGGAAAGAAATACCTCGGTGAAGTATGGGTTCTTGCTGATAGCTAAAAGAACAGCATATATTGACAAAATGAAAGAAGGTTCAATACTATCGGGATATTGCAATTATTGAAAAAGGTCCAGGTATAGGGAAAATCTGATGTTTTGTCTTGAAAAAGAAATAGCAGAAAAACTAAATTTGAAAAGAAAGAACTTTATGAAATAATGCATGGTGATATACAAACGATATGTTAACGATCGCTTGGAACTGTTCTGATTTATACCGACAAACAAAACCGATATAAAAGTATCCAAATGATGAAAATATCTTTTCAGCACATAAAAGGAACTCAGTCCAAGAAATGAGGTTTCTAAACGGGTGCTTATCAGTGGTATAGATTAGAACGCCCACGAAATAAAACTGCTTTTTGATGCAAAAAGAAAAGATGATGTGTCCCATAGGGCGCTTTTTAACGTTTGCCGGTGACAAACCAACAATATTTTTAATAGCACTACAACGCCTTCATCTGTGAAAGAAGAAGAACAATTTTTAGCAAAATATATTTTAGTGTTGCTGAACCTAAAAACTTCATAACTGGTTTGTATGGTATTGAAAACAGAGTAGAATATTTTAATAAACCCTTTGCAGAAATTTACATAGCTATTTCACTGAAGATCAAGTCATTTATCAAACCTTGCCGACCGCACGCTTGAAACATAAGGCAGATTGCATAAGCTCTGTCTTAGTGATGATAAAAAGCTCTTGAAGCAACGGCAATCTCGACAAGCAGACAGACAAACGCCTGTATGATTGTATAATTTAACCGCATGAAGTGAAGATCGTGAGGAAGTAGAGATGATGGCTAAAATTAATTTTTCTACATTTTTATTATATGTTAATGGTATTTTAGCCATATCTTGATTTTGTACATCGATAGTAACAGAAAAGAAATCAGTGATATCACCGTAGAATTTTATACAAATTGATGATATCGATAACACTTTGATAGAGAGTAAAACAGGAAATCTCTATCCATATGAAGATACTGGGAGTTGATATGAAATTAAAGAAGAAATTTCTAATCCCGTAATCCCGAGGCAGGCAGAAAAAGCAAGTATTCTGTCTTTATGATTGTGACATAAAAACTTTTGTATGTATCTAATAGAAAATCCTATATCAATTATTTGTTGCATCTTAAACAACAATCAGGTATTTATAACATATTTACAAATGAAATGCTAAAATCGGTTGATGAATTTGTTCAGAAATTATTAAAAGTATACGTTGTTAATACACATTTTTCCCAAATTGATGAATTATGAACTACGTCGATGCATTTTGGTCTTGGTAATCCAAAGCAATATGAGATTAATGTAACCTACGATTACGTTAAGCTACAGAAAAATTTAAAAGTAAAGTTAAGGACTTTTTATAAAAGACAAAGCACACAAATAGATCTTTGTCTGCGTTGGGCAAGATAGTGAAGGTTTTGAACGATACTCAAATATGGACGTTTTTGGAAAAAGATTGAAATAAAACCTTACTCCAAACGATAAGCAGCTGTTTAGTGGTATAGAGGTCAGAAAGGAATTGATAAATACATAGGGAAAAGGAAAAGAATTTAGGAATATAGATGCATAGAATTCATGTTATTATATGTTGTTTAATCTTTTTATCATATTCTGCAATAAGTTATTATTTTAATATAAAAATAAATGAAGTACGAAGCGATATGCTTACAGTTATCTCAATAATATTCGGTTTTACAATTACTGGATTAAGTATAATGATATTGGTCAGGATTTTTCTATTGAATAATAAAAGTTGATAGTAAATCACTCACTGAAACAAACTCACATTACAAACCTTAAGCTAAATATTTTTATTTTTCATTTATCTTAGGAATAACAACGACAATATTATTAATTGTATCAGGTGTTATTTCTTATAAAACTCATATAGTCTGGTTTTTCTCTATTTATTAGAATATTTCGTTCTATAATTTGGGATTATTTGCAGTCAATTTTACGATTATATTGTTATGGAAAGTATTAACTCAAGTCGTTTTATGAATCCACAGAAATAAATATTATATTACAAGCTGTATAATTTAACCGCAGCATGAAGATTGTAGAGGGGCTTAAAAACCCGTTATATTCAATTCTGAAGCAAAAAGTCCCTATTCACTCTTAGTAGTACAATAGGCGACAGGTAATTTAGAGAGAAGGTGGTTGTAAGTTAAAAACTTGTTGCTGTTTTATGTATTGCGTACAAGGATGCACGCTGTTGAGCTAATCCCTATTTAGCATTTGATAAGTAGGGAGGCACGCCTGCCTCCCCGTGGATAGCTTTCTTCCGTCTACAGATTTTTAAAAGGACTCGCACTTTAAATCGTTTTCTAAATTATAATTATTCAAGAGTCATTAAAGTCATGAATAGTACTGTCAATCGATACTGCTGGATTGAGGATGAATTCTTTTTCAATCTCGCTCAAAACAGATGCGGGATTTTTACTAGGCAGTATCGATTTTAATCTCCGCGTGTTTTTGTGGAACGCCTTTTTGCCAGTTATGGAAACCATAGTCGCCGAAGCTGGGATTTCGCCGAAGGATATTGGAGCGCTGGCTGCAGAAGCTACGTCCGTTTACTGGTTTGCGGTTTGGCGTATTCTGGCTGCAAAGGCTTTTGCGTTGGCAAGTGGTGCGACTGTCGTGCCAATTCCGACGCTTGCCTGTATCGAGTTTTTGTCTGCCTGCTACAGTGGGCAAAATCTCGTAACGATTGATGCAAAGCGGGGCTCGGCTTTACGGGCAGCTTTTGATGATATGAAGCCTGTTAGCGAAAATTTTGATAAGCCCTTTGTTGGAATTTTTGGAGCTGCTTGAAAATAAAAACTTTGTGTGTTTGCGTAGGCTCGCAAACAATTCAGGCTGATTTCGAGGCTTTTGTTAAAAAGCTGGAAAATGCTCCTGATAAAAATCGAGCCGTCTCGCAAACAGTCAGAAAAGACGAGCTTTTGTTTGTTGAAGTGCAGACGACGTTTTCGCTTGCAATGTTGAGATATTTTTGATGCACATCAAGGCGAGCTTTTTGAGTGTAAGCAGCAATGACTACCAAGCACCGATTTATATTCGCAAAAGCGATGCGGAAGAGTGAGATGCCATGGCAGAATCTTTTGTAAATGACACCGAAAAATTTTTATCCAATGATGCAATTAGTTTACTCGGGCCGACAACGCGTGCGATTATGATTATCGATAAAAAATTTCGCATTATCAGGATAACAAAAGCATGTATCGCTGTTTTCGGATTACTATAATCTGACGATAAAAACTTTTTGATATGGTTATGCGTTTCAACCTGAGCAAATGAAAGAATGCCTCAAGCATTTGCACTCAAAGGGAAAAAGGTTTCACGTGGGCAGGAGTAATCGGGCATCACGTCAGATTGCACGGACTATCTATACGAAAGCTTTATATTTATTCCGCTGTTTCAACATAACGTTTTGCAAGGATATTATGCTTTATTTGACAACATAACAAAAGACTTTGCTGAAAACCGTATGAACATCCTCAACGGTTTGCTCAAAGCTTCAAAGATGAAGGATAAAGATACTGGCTATCACACGATGCGCGTCGATATATTCGAAAGCTCTGGCTACTATATGCTATCAGCAGCATTTATATACTGATATTGTTAACTTTGACTTTGTGGAAAACATCGGACTTTATGCAGCTATGCATGACATCGGCAAAAATAGGAACGCCTGACACATTCTCCAAAAGCCAGGTGGACTAACCGATGCTGAGTGAATATTATGAAAGAACATACCATCAACGGGGCGATGATTCTTTCTGGGTTTGAGCTTCCGATGGCACAGGATATCGCAATTTCGCATCATGAATATTGGGACGGCAGCGGTTACCCTTTCCGCATTTCCAATAACTTAATTCCACTGTCAGCAAGATTTGTCGCTGTGCTGCCGACGTTTATGATGCACTGCGTACGCGACGCTCATACAAAGAGGATATCTCACATGACACGGCTATCGAAATGATTGTCGGCGAAAGCGGAACGCACTTCGACCCAGATATAGTCGAACTCACAAAAAAAATCCATCCATATTTCGATCGGGTTTGGGAAAAGCTCATCGATAAAGAAGAAATTATATCGGACGAATATATTTGATAAAAGCTTTTGTGGTTACCTCTAAAAACTTATGTTTTTAGAGGTTCGATGAAACATCTTGCCTCAAAGACCTGATTAATCAAAAACTAAAAAGCATCGTTGCATTAAATCTTTATGTCAAGCTAAATGTTTTAGCCTTTGCAACCATGGCACACGGCAGTCATGGCGGGCAGAAAGTTTTTGAAAATATCAGTGTGCAAACGTTTTCCAGTTTAGTGTTGTCACAAGCCCGCCTTCTGCCGTTTCCCGAAGCGATGACGGAATCGAGGTCACCAACTCGTTTCATCACATGCACAACTTCGTCCGGCGGGAATCATCAGGGTGATACCAGCAAGTGCCATCTCTGCAGCAGTAAACGCAAGCGTTACGCCTGATGCATTTCGCTTCGACATGGAACTTCAACAAACCAGCGACAGGGTGCAAACCGAAAACCGAGTATGCACTTAATCGTTATTGCGACGGCGTTGATGCACATATCGACTGAGCCGCCAGAAAGCCCACGATTGCCACGCGACTGCGACGCCGACGCAGTTCCGCACTCTGCCTGACAACCGCCTTCCGCTCCAGAAATGCTCGCGTTGTTTGTAACAATCAAACCGACTCGCCAGCGGTGAAAAGAGCCATCACGGCGGCATCTCGACACACCACGTTCTTGGATTAATGCACCAATTGCACCAGGCAAAAATTCTGCAGGAACCAGCTGTCAGGGCAGCAAATACTCTTCCCATGCATAAGATTGGTTTCCGCAACGGCAAGAGCCATTTTAATCGCGTTGATATAAGCGACCATCACAGTCCGTCCCGCATCAATTTTGAACTTGCATTTTATAGGCAGTGCCACCTGTCAAAACCCACTCACCGATGATGTCGGACGACAAACCGTTGGTTATCGAATCGAGCATTGTGGTCCAACGCAACGCGCATGCTAGGTGCACCGTCTTGTGTTATCTCGGAGTCGGCAATCCGGTCCGCCAAAAGCAATCTCGGAAACCCTCTGCGTTACGCTCATTTGCTATTTTTTAATTCTTCAAAACTATTAATCATAAAAATCTCTCTGTGCTTAAGTCAAATGTTACAATCGACTCAATACGGTTGCAAAATAATAACATCGAGTACATGCTCAACTGAAAGCAAAATATCTTTTAAGCCAGGCATTACATACCTGGGTCCAGCTCCAAAGTCATAATCGCAGTTCCTCCAGCGCATCTCTGCCCGATATTTATCTTAAAAATATTGCAGCTGTTCTGCCCTAGTTGTCCGCGTGATGTTAGAAATCGTCCCTGGAATATCTCGGTGCGTTACGACAATCGTCGGAGCCCTTCCGAAATCGAAATCTGATGTCCGTCAATTTTGTAATCTCAATATTAACCCGCCTCCGATTGACGTGATGCACTGTATCATTTCTCGGGCGCAGACTTCTACCTGTCAAATAAACTAATCGCCGTATTCGGATGCACATTGTCCAAAACTCCAACTTCACCAGAAGCTGACCTTTGAAGTTTTATCTTCGGCAATTTCCAAACCGTCTCTCAGTCTCTCTCGTCATCAGGCTGCATACCCAAAATGCCCGCAACCAAAGCACGATTTGTTCCGTGCCCGAGACCCGTCCACGAACAGAACCGTAAAGCAAAGATACTCGCCTCGACAGGTCGCCCAAGAGCCCAAACGCAACATAACCACATCTCGTGCAGCTCCGCAGTGTGCGAACTGGACAGACCCAACCATCAGCGGTACCATAATATCAAAAATATCCGCAACAAATCCCAGTCCGCAATTGCTCACTTTTAACGTTCGTAAAAGCGAAAGCGAAAAGCGGTAACGTCTATCTTACATAGGAACTCGCAGAGAAAATGCCACAGACGACGTCTGCGGCTGTTCCTTGAAGGAGACTACTCGCATGCAACTGTCGGAGAAAATCAACGCGCTTTAGTAACACGCGTAACATTGTCCGATCGTCGAGCAGCCTCAAGGTCTTTCAACCTCAACTCGCGAATACTTGTGTTCAACTTTCTGAGTATCTGAAATAAACTCATAAAGAATTCCTTTTCTGTCGTGCTTCATCAAAGTTTTGAAGGCTCCTCGTCAGCAAACATAAAACCTCTAGCCCTTAACACTCTGAATCACTTAAATCTTCGTTAGATACAATGTGCTGCATCCCTCGTCATCCCTCAACCGCGTTTTCTCGGAGTTGTTCCTTCGCAGGCAGATCCATGAAGCGAAACAACATCAAAGCCAAACATAGCCAAAGAAATCTTTTTCATCGACAACCTTATCATAATAATAACTGAAACTCAAAAATGTTTCAACTATTTGGATTTTATTTTATGTTCGGAAACTCATTAACAAAAGGCAAGACACGACACTGATGAGAGCCGTTGAGGCTCTCTGAGTAAATTACGCAATTTGTTTTCATGTGTCTAGTCAGTTTGGCGGAAAATTCTTTCAGAATTTTCCGCCCATCGAGCTTTGTTTAAAAGCTTTTTGATATACGTTAGAAATTAAAATCTAGGATTTTAATTTACCCACTCGATAAAGCTTATCACCGTTCTGCAAACGACGAAACGCAAGAAAGATTTGAAATGCAGAGATGCGTAGTTACGAAATTGACAATGAGAAAATTTTATGCAAGAATATACCGATTGACACAAAGTATTTTGTGATATTTTTGCAAGATGAACGAACAAGCCGTTGAATTATTAGACACAAAAAGCGATTGTGCAATGTCTTTCGAGGTCGCATCTTTTCTGAAAAATTTTTCTGGCTTTGAGGAGCGAGGTGGACAGAAAGCACTTGCATTTTGAATGTTTTCAATAGCGATAGTGTCGGAAATTTTGAAGCTGAAAACTGGCGTCGGAAAAAGTTTAGCGTATCTTTTGCCGAGCATACAGTGGGCAGTTCAAAATAACACGCGTGATTATTTTCAACGGCGACAATCAACTTGCAGCAGCAGCTTATTAGAAAAGACGCCCGCTCGCATTAAGGATTTTCGAAATCTGCCGAAACATTTCGTGAGAAAAATTCAGCTGGTAAAAGGACGCCGTAATTTTATGCTGCGTCGTTTTTGCACTACGCCACACAAGATACCTTTTCGATAATGATGCTGATGTCTTAGAAAAATCAAAACCGCAATGCCTGCGGAAACTTTTCAGGTTCGCGCGACGACATTGACTTTGCAAATTCCGCCTACTGCGTGGGCAAAATATTTGCTCCGATCCTAGATAAATCTGCTTTTCAAATCGTTGTCCAAATTTTGACGCGTGTTATGTGATGAAGATGAAACGAAAAGCGGAGGCGGCAAAAATCCTAATTGCAAATCATCACATCTTGTTTAACGATTTACTTGCAAAGTTGGAAAGTAAAAACTTTGATGCCTCCGCAGTTCTGCCGTCGTTTCATCACGTTGTTTTGGATGAGCTAAACACGCAATCGAAAGAAGCTGCAAGTTCAGGTTTCTCCGAAGCGGTTAATTCATTTTATCTGTAAGCGTCAACTTTCATCACTATATAAAACAGGCGGTACAGTGCTGCGATGCGTGGAAAGGGCAGTGAGCGTACTCAACGAAGTAATTGCACTTTCATCAAGAGTTGACCTTTTTGCCGAAACGGTTAAATCTATTTTTGAAGTTACACTTTCGTTTGACAACTTGGAAGCGGTTGCACTTTCACTCATACCGAACGAAAGCACTTGGAGTTTTTTGCAATCAAATGATGTAGAATATACAGCTAAAAGCATTATTCTCCACGCAAATTTTTAGCTTAAATAAAAATCTCAGCATTATTTTACAGAATATTCCTGAGCCTGACGGTGAAGAAATTGATTATGCAAGCGAAGAAAATATTTGCAGTACATGAAGCGAAATGTAATTTTGTCGCGATTAAAAGATGTGCAAATATTTTTGAGCAATATGAAAAATCACGCAGAGCTGCAAGATTATATTTTTCTGGTTTGAGAAAATGCGTACATCATCCAGTGAGTTTGTTCAGTTTTTCAAAACACCGATTGCTCTCGAAAAATTTATGCGGGCTGCATTGTTTTCACCGATGAATTCAGTTGTGTACTTCTGCAACATTACGTGTTTCAGATAATTTTGACTTTGCATAAAAATCTTGGTTTGCAAAATCCAGAAAAAGAAATTGAGGTCGGAATATTGAATCCTTTTTCCGTACGACAAAAATGTTTTACTAATATTCTATAGACGCACCTTTACCCACAGACACAAAATTTAATGAATATGTCAATTTCTATTTTAAGCCTAATAGAAGCAAGTGGCGGACGAGCTTTTAGTTTTGGTTTTACATCGTACTGTGCTCCTTCGTGAAGCAACCGATTTTGCACGTGTCAGTGATGATATTCGTATCGAGCGAACTTGAACGGCAAAACTGCTAGTCTTTTTCAAGGCAGATATCTCCAGTTGCTTGTTTTACAACCAGATCGTTTTGGACAGGCGTTGATGTGCCTGGCGAAGCATTAAGTCACGTTATACTTGTCAAGCTGCCGTTCAGCGTTCCAACTCATCCTGTTGCTTTTACCATAGCATTTATCGAACGCCGTGGTGGGAAGCCTTTTTGAATTGAGCATTCCAGATGCAGTAATCGATTTAAGCAAGGCTTCGGCAGATTAATGCGTTCAAAAGCGCGACAAAGGTAATTACGGTTTTTGGATAACCGCATACTATCGTATGGCAGGTTGCGAAAAAGCATTCCGCAGGTGAAGCAAAACTTTGTGAGCCATCTGAAGTTATCATAAAAAGAACTTTCGAGTTTTTAAATAATTTTGAATCAAGGCGGACATTTTGTGTCAATGTAAAATTAATCATTGCGTTATTTCCAAAATACTTTTGCACTTTCAATCAGCCTTCAATACCGCCGTACGTTCGTATGCAACACCCAATCATCAGTGCAACTTTTTATCAACACTGTTTCACCAATCTGTAATTCGCAAAAGTTGGTTTGAGGTTTTGCGATGGGTGCTTTATGCAAGGCTGCTGTTCGTCCAGCACGACTCCGAACCTTGACGGTATAAACTTTCGAACAAACAATCGCTAAAAACTAAAAGAACTGAGCACAGTAATAACCAAAAATACTACGAAATATCACAAGTGCCACGCCAAACATCAAAAGCGAAAACAAAAGCAGTGATGCCAATCATGATTTGCTTTCGCAGCAGGACTTTTTGTAATTTTTAATTTGCGTTCAATCGCTTCAATCCTTTTTATGTTTTCAAAATGTAAAAGGCTTTTCAAGCTCAGTTCTCAAAGATAAATTTCCTGGCAGCTTTTAAGTTCGTTGTCAGAAAATACTTTCGGAAAAATTAAACCACGTGATGCACTTTGCTCGAGGTCGATTCGTATGCTGCCTAAATTTTCATGATAAATTCTTGCGTTTGAAAAACTTCTTCACTGATTGATATTTTATTTTCACCTGAGATAGATGACGCATACGTAATATTTACAATCGGTGTCGTCGCATAATGCAACGGTATAGCTCAAATGCTATCACCTGCGTATTGTACGGCATATTTACTGTTTTGTTTTCTTGTAGACATAGTTTCAGTTTTGCTCATACGCTAGCACGTGTAACTGAGTTTGATTTAGAATCATACGCACCACACAAAACCAAAAATATGTTTTCTCCTTGCGTCATCGGGTGTTGTACTTCAATCCCGTCAAGCGAGAAAAACTTTCCAAACAAATTTTGTCGTCGTATTTTATTTCAGGATACAAAACATAAATTGTTATCGGTTCATCATTATTTATATCATTAAGTAAAACATCAAAGCTGCATTCACCGATTGAATCCAATTTTTTGATTTTGAACAAGCTTCAATAACTGCATCATATTCTTTCACTTCCAGATAATTTCAAATTTACTATTTGATTTTAGTAACTGTTTTCGCAGCATTATCATCCATATCACGAATAACTTTTATATCAATCGTAATTGTTTGCTCGACATGTATGCGTGCTTGATATGCTAAAATATTCACCTATCATTCATTGAAAGAAAAAGTGGAATATAAAACCACAATTAATAATCGTGAGTATTTGCTCGCTTTCTACATTCTGCGGTTGCCATAGTTGCACTTCCTTTTCTTTTATAAAATCTAAAATTGTTGTTTCATTATTTTTATTGGTTGCCGTTTGTTTTTGTATGATTGTCTTGGTTTTCTTTCCATGTTCCAAAAATTGCAAACAAAAGTCATACATTTATTTTGCCTCGATAAATTGCAGAATTAGATTTAATTGCCTTTTGAAACGCATCAAAGCAACCGTATAGTTTTCTTTGTGTCTTTCAAATGTTTTTACACCGATTTGAAAATATGCCAAGCAGGGTTTATTTCTTTTTATCGCTTGATCTTTGCAACCCAGTAAGAATATTTTCCGCTGCAATGTCATCAATGGCTTGCATGTGAGTGCTAAAGTACACTAGCGTACACCTTTGCCAATTGATCGTAGGTATGGCTCGAGTAATTTCGTAAAATGCTTTATCGCATTATTATGTTATGTAGACGGCAATCGCGAACTGCCAAAATCTATCCGATGCAGATAATTAACGCCGCAGACGATACACAGTATATTAAACCACAATACTTAGTACCGTAATCTGTGTTCTCCAAAAATAAATCCTACAAATGAAAATAGTTAAACACACAAAAATGCAAACACTCGCTTCAATACGAGATTGTTTTCATTAATTATTATTGTTGTGCTTTTGATTGTTCTTTTAATAATACTAGTACTATTTTCTGCAATATTTATTTCATCATATTTCAAATATACACTTCTAGTGGATCATCGCGATATAAATGCTTTTAAAGTTTTCTTCTGCTAGACGTGTTGTAATTTCCTTTTCATTTTTGTGTTCACTCATAATTTTTATTGCAGCTCCAGAACATTTGTCTCAACACAAATGCAGCGAATATATATCGCACATGCATTTGTAGAAAGCATTGTTGTACACGCTCACTTTCATCTCTATCTCGTTATACAACTATCATTTTGATGAATCGACCCGACGTCAGAAAATTTGTTAATCGCAAGAAGTTAATTGCGTTTTGTAAATTACTTCCCGCCCATGTGTGGTAAAACTATCTCGGCGACACTTGCGATAAAATAGAGATCAAACATCGTTTTATCACGCGGCCATTGGTATTGAGCGAAACTCGCTTTCCTTTTAAATAGAATTAAACCAGCGGGCGCGAGGCATCTATATTCACATTAATAATTTTTATAAGTGCCTTTGCGATATCCAGCAACGCGAGCTCCACCGTGTCTTTAACACTGCGTGCTTCTTGAAATATCCAGAAGACAACTCCGTGCGCTTTGTTTTTAGCACTAATTTTCTGCCGGAGTCACTTCGGCAAAAGCAAAATTAGTAAAATGGCAAGTCCATATATTTTTAAAATAACTTTCTTACAGAATAAAATTTGAATCTGCATACCATATATATGAAATTTATAAAATCAAAAACAAACCTCAATATATATTTATCAAAGTAGTAAATAATATAATATTTCGGATGTGTATCATGGGATAATCCTCAAGATAATAATGCACCAGGCAGTAACTACAAGCTGCGATCAAGATAAAAAGTTTTGTAATGAATAATTTTCTGTAACTCACTGCAAAATATTTTCCGCTAAGCTTTTGTGAATATCGTCAAAACTTATATATTTGGTTCTGCAGCCAGAACCGCAACAAACTTGTACGAACCATTTGACTTAAGTGCGAAATTAGCACGCTTAGCCTCATCAAAGGCGTCAGCAGCAGGTTTGCGTAATAAAGTTACCGATGCGTCATCATTGCTGTAATATTTTCATTTCACCGCCGTCAATGCGTCCAATGCCGATTATATAGAAATATTTTCCTCTTGCAATAATTTCAACGCAGCAGTCAATGGGCGACCATTGTCCCTGGAATTGTGTTTCACCGTCAGTTAAAACACTGAGTATACGAGATTTTTACTCACGGCGACTGTGGAGTAATGCAGTAGCCATTCCACCTGCGAGTGCTAGCTCATCTCCGAGTCTCACCAATTGCTGTTTTTCTGAAATCGTTCAAAAAGTGATCGGTAAAGTTTCAGGAATTACTAAACTGCAATTTGTTTGACCAAAACAGCGTTGAGTCCAACAGAAATATATATGCTTCAAACTCAAAAGCCTTTAATCGTATCTTTGCAATGGTAACCTCGAAAATATTCATAACGATTAATTTTTCGTATCGGTAATTGACATTGAAGGGCTGGAGGTCAAGCAAAACATAATTGAAGCTTCATTATTTATAAAAACAGTTTTCGTGCGAGATAAATTTTGTGCTTCATTAATGCTGTAGTATTAAAATCGTGCAATCAGAAAGTTTAAACAATGATTGTGAAATGCTACACATAATAGTTTCCTGCTTAATATTTATATTCCAATCCAAAATCGATTAAATATAATTTTCCGCAATGAAGTATAACGCGGTATAAAATAATGAGCAAAAATATTAAACACGCAATCGGATTTTCAAATGCAATCATTTTTATTTCCTCATTATAAGCTTCCTGAATAAAGTTTTTATCTTTTCATCTTGCCGTCTAAAAATCAGCATTATTAAAAACGCACTGACTCAATATCACAAGTAGATCGTGCATCGACAGAAACAATTTCTTTTGTTTATATTCCGAGCTTTAAACATATTTTCGATTTCATTAAAGGTTAATGCTTCAACATTACTCTGGTCAAAAGCAATTAAAATAATCTGAGGTGCATACACGAAAATATTTTTCAAACGACACAACCAAACTTTTGCATCAAAGTTTTTAGTTTTCAAAAAGCTTTGTCGAACTTCGCTATAAAAGCTTTAATGAGTATTTCTTGCTATTTTGTTTTCTAAAAATTTTGGTAAGTCGCAACAAAGATAACCTTGTAAAACTAAAACAAAAGCTGCTGCAATAATAAAAGTACTTTGTACCAGGGATCAAAAGTGCTGTCGTCTTTTCTTTGCAGCGAAGAATTTGCTCTCTGTTATCGACTGGACATTGATTGATGGCAACTCCGAAATAATTCCAAACTGATTGAGTGACGGCATTTGCAGCATCTCCCAGTGTTCCAGGCTTTCAATCAGATAGCTAAATACTGCCTGCCAAATTCTTTTTGTCAAATTTTCAAGATGCTTAGCATCTGTTTCAAAAAGTTTATGTTTCTGATGTTTTCAGAGGTAAAAGTTTTATCAATGGAAATATCTGAAAGCAAAATCATCAACTCTGCTTCATCTCCAACATAAATATTTTTGGTGTTAAAACTTTCCACGATAAATTCCTGCTGCTATCTCTTTTTAATACATTGATTGCTTCATATTTATTTTACTCAATACTCGTGATTACTTTGCAGGATCATCCGCTGTAGAAATTTTTACATGGCAACACTCCGCAAATCAATACAAGTATTTTCCCAGCTTAAAATTTTTGTGAAAATTTTTGTCTGTACTCATCGGCTTTCGATGCAGTGTTGATAAACATTTGAGTTTTATTTTCAGAATCCTACACTGTAAAAGCCCTGCATTTGGCAACTCATAATCATACCGCGATATCGCAATGACATCATGATACTTTGCTAAAACCGAAAGCTTATCTTTATAATTATTTATTTTTGAAATCTGAAATTATAACGGTAGGCTATGCACTTATTTTAAAACTTTACCAGCAACATCTATTGCAGCATTCAAATCGCTTCCGCCGTTTTCATCTTGCGACACGAAAATTTTTGCAAGTTGTGTAATTGAGAAACACAAAGTCGTTGCCAGTTTAGGAGCCCAAAGTTTTTACATTATTTGAAAACACAGAGACTGCAGCTTGACAATAACATCTGCCTGCAAACAAAAAGACTCGCAAGCTCTTTTCGCCTTTTCTGAATACGCATCGGACTCACCTGCATCCGAATACATCGAAGCCGACGCATCAACAATCTGACAACACCCGCAACATCATGCTCTTCGCGATAAAAGTTTTACGAACGCGCTTTTCCGTTCTTGCCATCAAGTTCCAATCGATGTATCGAATGTCATCGTGCAAAAGAATACTCGCGACACAGAATCAAACTCAATGCCCTGTCCGACAAAAGCGATAAACATTCCGTATCGCAAGCTTTTCAAAATGTGCAACCAATGAAAGCTGGAGTCGTTTTTGCCTGCTCCTGCAGGTCTGTTTATTTGCATAAAGCATTTTAAAAGAGTAAGCATCAAGTGGACACATCTCGTCATTTTAACGATATAGTATCAAAAGCTTTTTGAACTAACAAGCCAAAATACAAAATACATAACACCAAAAATTAATGCATTTAGCAAAATGTTTTCGCAGATTAACCGTTTGGCAAAAATCTTTCGAAACACAAAGAAACCGAAAAGAAACATTGCAATTCACTGTTGCATAAAAACGAAATAATTCTCCGCTTTATGGATATAACTAACAGAATGAGTTTACGAAGAATCTCAAAGTTTATTTTTGCGTATTTCATCTTGCGTAAATACGATTGGCGAACCACAAATTCGATAAAGAGTTTGCTCATAAATTTTTGCTTTTCAAAATACTTGACTTTATCTACATTGCAGTAATACACGTTGCGACACCGCGATTAAAGTACCCAGGCGACGGGCGGGTATAAAATTAGTCAGCGTTCTTTAAGCTGGTAAAATAATACAATTTGTAATGAAACACTATTGCAAGAAGGATGAAAAATGAAACAGAAAAATTAGTTTCTATGATTGGTGCATTAATCTTGGTGATTGGTGCTGTTGTGTTGGTGGTTGTAAGCAGGCTCGGTGATAAGACAAATTCTGATGTGCCAGTAGTTGTACATGTAGAAGCGTAACACTTGATAAGTCAACTGTCGATTATAGAGAGCAGAAAGATGAACTAAATGAAACCGTTCTTCCAGCAAATCGCTTCAAACAAAAGCTGTTACTTGGGAATCTAGCGACCCCGACTACTGTGCAACTGTAAGTAAAAGGTCTTGTACACGGTCTGAAAGCAGGTACTGTTACAATTACTGTGAAAACAGTAGACGGTGAAAAACTGCCACTTGTGAGTTAACGGTAACTGTACCTGGTACCCCGTCTCCGGCAAGTGTCGGCGGTCGTGAATTGTTTGGTAAATAAGCATTTATTGGACTGCGACAATTATTTCAAAAACATGGCAATGTACTGTACCAATTTTGCCTGTCGCCCACTTTTAACCCGATTCACACATAAGGCGTTGGAAAATCCAACGCCTTTATTTTCTTAAGTATGCGCCACCGCGTAAAGTTTATTTTTCGTATTTGGGAAAAGCTAAAGTAGGTGTAAAATTTGAAGGAATTTTACACCTGAAAACTACACTTAATCCGACTTGAGCACACCGCGTCTTAAAGCGAGAAGCAGCATCTAACGGCTCTCGTCAGTGTATTGGAGTCTGCTAAAGTGAAAGAATCAGGCGTTTATATCTATCAACGACGCAGTGTCGTCCGAGGAAAAGGGCTCGTCGCGGTACGTCGTAATTTCAAGTCGGCAATTTGCTGACGCAAACCAGACATATGATTTTTCAGACGCTCAGCATGATTTTGCTCCAAGACCGTTGCCTTTCCAAAACGCTGCAAGTCTTTTTGGATGTGTTCCGTTTCATTCACTTCGTCGCGAAAAGTCAGATGCATCAGGCGATTTCGATACGAATGTCTTTGTATAAATTTTCCATCACACTAATCACTTTTTGTATCATCGAAATTTCCGAGCAAAGCGACTGTCAAGTTGAGAGTGTTCGACGATTTTATCGTCCTCACTTGCGATGCTGTTTTCCCTGTGCCTCAAGCACTTGCAGATATTCGGCGAACTTATTACGTTGCTGCATCAAAAGCACCTTAAAGCGATGAAGCGCAGCAATCGCTCGAAAATTTCCGCTGAGTTAATTGGTCTTTCAAAGTGGTATTGCTCCATTGGCTACCTCGCAATATCGATGCCAGTGCTGACTTCAGTTTGCTGTCTCGCCGTTGTATTTATAACTCTGCCACGTTACACGCAACTCTTCCATCATACCTTTTACATCCAAAAGCGGCTTGGTTTCTTTTTGATATTCGCTTCCAAAAGTTGCTGGTTAAAAAGAATATATCGAAAGCAAGTTTGTCGCAATTTCTCCGCCTTTTCCAAATCCAGCGAAGCCATCAGCTCAGTTACAATCTCCTGAACCTTGACAATACTATTGTTGATTTTTCGATGTTGGCAGGTTTGATTTTAGGTACCTGACATCAACTCGAGGGCTGCGGAAATGTAATTGCTTCATCGTAAAGCATTAAAATTAAACTCCCTGACTGGCAGTTTTGATGCTCGTTCCCGATAGCTATTCAACGCATGACTTTGATAACTCATTATTCCTCCAAATCCGTAAATGGCATACCTTTGATTTTCGGCATTAAAACAAATTAGCAAAAGTTTCACGCAGAAATAAATCATCACTTTGAAACTGTAAACGCTGAAGCGAAAAGCAGTCTGCGTTAAAATTCCACTCGGCAAAATCGGCTTTTCGGTAACTTGTGCGACTCGGTTTTCTTTTTGATTTCCTCGTAGACTTCGCGACGAGAAACCGGAATTTCTTGCGTGGTGCTTCAATCCGATTTTTACCTGCTCACCTTTCACTTCGATAATTGTGATTTCAACATTTTTCGCCGATAACAATTTTTGGTTGGTCTTTTCTGGAAAGTATCAGCATATTATTTTCCTTTGCCTTCATTTCAGCAATGCACATCGTGCTTCGTTTTCCACTTTTTCGCCACCTGCAACAACCTGCATACCTTCTTATTGGCTTTATTTATCACGAGCGGACCCTGCAAGTTCGCGGTAATTGGCGTACCATTTACAGGGAATCGTTACCAGTGCAAATATAAGGAGATTTTCAGGATCCATTGTCCCAATTACTTTTCAAGCTTTCGTCATTGATTTCCAGTTCGTAGTCGGGACGGAACAAAGGATCAAGCACGATAAACGCAAGCGATTTATCTTCAAGACTCTGCACCCAATAAAAAGGCGGCTGCTCTGAATCGATTAACGCAAACTCGTGATAATCTTCAAAACCATAAAAACCTTCTGGCATCGTGATTTTTGGTCATCGCTGATTTCAATCACGCCCATACTTTTTGTTTCAATTTTTCATACAATTTCCTAAACTTATTTTGGGCATTATACAATATTTTTCAAATAAAAAGCTAGCATTTTATCAAACCCCATGCAATTTATATTTTTACCTTTTTCGAAAAATCCTCAAAAATTTTTGTTACCTTGAAACTGAGTGAGTGTTTACTCGCGGTAGATATGCGAAAACTTCCGAATATGCTTTGAGCGACACGCTTAATGCACATAAAACAGAAGCAACGCAGTTGGTTCATCGAAATATAATTTTGCAATGTTAAACATTGCTGAAAGGAGAAAAATATGAAACAGAAAAATTAGTTTCAGTAATTGGTGCATTAGCCCTTATGATTAGTGCAGTGATGATGGTCGCAGGGGTGCCGACATTCTACAGGCAAAGATGCTCAGCCTGAGCAACCAGCGACCCCAGCCGTTGCAGTTGTACCAGTAGAAAGAGTGTCCTTGGGTAGTCTACCGACTACCGTAAAGAATGCAGGTGATGTGTTTACGCTTACGGCAACGGTTCTTCCTGCAAACGCAACCAACAAAGCTGTAACTTGGGGAGTCTTCAGACCAATCGGTTGCAACAGTTGACGCAGACGGCAAAGTAACATGTTTGAACGAGTGCCGGTGGCACTCACTACAATTACAGTAAAGACTGTTGATGGCAACAAAAACTGCCTCATATTGCTCGCTAAAGTGGCTCAATTCGAAACTTAGATTAGTCTTTACTGTTACATCATCAGCAAAGCTGATACAAGGCTCGGTAGTTTTTGAAGCTACCGAACTCAACTGGTTAGTACACAGTAACCATAACACAATCCTTCGCTTCTGATAACCTTATTGTTTAATCTCATTTTCTCCCAAATATACTAAGCTTTGTTTTTGAGGCACCCATATTTTTGAAGTGTGTGCTTGTATTTTAGAAGCAGCGTAAAGCTGTGTACTAACGCTGCCTCGTTCCGCCATCAAAATAGTATTCTTGGTTATATTTTATATTTTTTTATAATATTGGAAACTGAATAAATACATTATGAGCACAACCAATATTTGTAATTGCATTAATAATCAAGGATGTTATTAAAGTCGTCTTCCACTTTATTCCCTAGTTTTTGAATAATAATATATTAATTGGAATTTCAATTATCAGAGTTATAATAAAAATTATTAAAAATATATTATAAAATACAGACTCATAAATTTTATTTCATGTGAACTTACCCAAGGAAACCAAAAGCACCAAGCCATCCACCATTTAACTTTAATGATAATAAAATCCTAAAAACTCCACTTACGAGATTTGAAATTAATCTCCAAAATAATCCGCCAATTTATACTGTCGCTTTAATAAAAATAAAAAGCGAAACTTCAAGCAATAATATGCAGAAATTATTGCCCATCCTAGTGGCAGTAAAATAAGAAGTGCCATCTGAAACATTAAAAGTTTTAGTAGAAATTTCTGAGACAAACCTATTTAATTCATTTTTCATTTTAACCTTCCTAAAAGAATGCGCACAGTGTGGCGCGTCCACATAACATGCATTTCAAACCGTAATGCAGCTTGTCTGTATTGTCAGCTTTGAAAACAGTGTTATGTGATTTCCTATAAACTACAAAACTATTGCCCAATGAAGAACAGTTTGTAACCACCATCATTCCATAATTTCATAAATTCATTATAAGAGTACTACTGATTTCCCTCCTTGCATTCTTTTTATCAATAATTGTTTTACGTTGATTGTCTGAATCCCGCATAGAATCATAAAGCATAAAACCATTTTTATCATAGCCGAGAATAGTTACATAATGAAGAACATGATGGTCTTTAAGACAAATAATTGGCTTTTTCTGAAAAACTGTTTCTTTTATCCAGTTAATTTTATCCTGATCTGACTTCCATTTCAAAACTATTCTTTTTGTTTTTATCCCGTTATTGTGTAATTGATTTATGACGCCTTGAGGAATGTAAGATTTTGTGAACCGCCATTTCATTTGCTTTGTAAGAATTTCCAGGATCTTTTTCTCATCACGTAAAATGTTTATAACAGCCATCACAGAATAAGGTCGCAGTTATTCAGTGTCTGTCGAAAAAGATTTTTATCCATTTTTAGATAGCATGAATCGTAAATAAGGTTGTTTCCTTTAGAACTGAATGAAGGTATCGCTCATGCAAAACAAAAATAAAAATAGTGCAGAAGCTGCAAAAAATATTGAAATTGCTTTCATTATGATTTTTCTCATTTTTACTATTTATTATATTAACAAACTCGTTCCTTTAATTCTAGTCCAAAAGTTCAATTCATTTTTCATCAAGCTTGACTTGTTGAAAAATATTTCTTATTTATCATAATAATCAATTGAATGAAAATTAGTTGGAAAAATGTAGAGCCTGTACCTTGTTTTTCCATCGCCGATCCCATTTTATTATTTTATAAAATATTGCAGAATACAAGTTACTGTACCACCATCTTTATAAAAAGTTGGTATGGAATTAAACACAAAATAAAAAGTAATCAACTAACAATATTTTATATTTCTTTTTCATTTTTACTCCCAGTGCCACAATACAGTAGCGTCAATCTGAAAATTCTGTGCAACCTGCATTTTGTGGCTTTTGCCGAAGCAAAGCGTAATGCAAAGTGTGAAAAAGCCTGCACATTGACACTTAATTATAGTCTAAAAGAAGCAACGTCAAGATGAGGGACACAGTTAGTTTATTTTTAACATAAACTTATTTTTGCAAATATTTCTATAATCAAAATTATAGTATTTCATTATTTATGCATTTTGTAAATTCTTGTGTTTGAATTACTTTCAGAGAATGATATCTTTAATGAGTTTTAATGCGAGGTAAAAATCAGAGTCTTATCCGTAAAATATTTTCTAACTTGAAAGAATTACCAATAAGCTCAAGCTCAATATCAAAAATAGCAATTCTGATTACGAAAACAAAAACGTAAAAACTACTTCTGATTTTATTATTAAACTCCTTGCACTAAATCGCATGATGCGTTTAACATTCCTTCGACCCATCATCAGTGCACAACAAAAACAGATAGTTTTGTCAAGCTAAATTGCTGCAAAATAAATGTCAGCTTTGTAAACGAGTGTTATACTCTTTTTAATCAGCACATCTACATCCAGAGTGAGAATAATTTTATAGTCTTTGAACTTATTTTGAATTTCATCATATAATTCTTTATATAGTAGTTTTTCACGATTCTTAACATTAAAATCTATAATTATATCAAGACTGATTGTTTTATCAGCTTCATCCAAATAAAAACCATGCATTTGTAAAATACCAGTATGAGAAAAACAATATCATGAATATCATTCTTAATTTTATTATATTTTTATCTTTTGTATTTACAGAGTAAATTCCTATCGTATGCAGGACTATTCCATATTTTTCCATAACTATTTTTGTTATTTTCTTGAGATTTTATCGACATCAGCAACGGACAATGTATCAGCAACTTCGATATGAATTGAGCTCCAATATTTGTCTGGACCTATAATTATTCAATATTAAATCAAATGCCCCCTGAACGTCTCTTCTTTCTTTGAATTTCCTCTTTTATTTTCTTCGATAAATCGCTTTCAATTCTAACACCAAGTATATTGTCAACAGATTCTTTTATCAGTTCTAATCCAGATTTTATAATGAACAATGATAAGATAACACTGACGTATGCTTCTAAACTAATATTAAATACCATAAAGATAATTGCAGAGATAGCTACTGAAATAGAAAGAAGCGCATCGTTAAATGCGTCCGAACCGCTTTGCAATTAATGAGGTTTGAATTAACATCTTTTCCTTTTTCTTAACATAAATCCCTACATAAATTTTCACCGCGATACCCGCAACTTACGCTTGTTCTAATTACCGTTTTTCTCTATTATTTTCCATGAAATTATGCTACGATGATAATGTATCGTCTCATGCAAAAGTGTCCTCAATGCGGATGTCTGACCAAATCCTAGCGCTCAACTTGCATTTGCGACTTGATACCTGATTATACTCAGAAAAATAGAACCAATGTCAAGTTAAATCGTAGGGTGCGGTGTTGCTGCTTTTCTCTTTCTTTTTCGGCGTAACGTGATCTCTAAAAAGTATAACAGCAAGTAAATAATTTTTAGTTCAGATAACTATTTATTTTCACTTGCTTAAACTGAGTTTAAAAACGTAAATAGCCTTTTCTCTTTTGCACTTTTTATACAAAGATTAAATACAACAATTCCACAGATTAAATACAATATAGCATTCTGCTCACAAAAGTAAATGTTTTTCTATAGGTATTCCAAATGACAGAAATGCCTTTGCTCAAAAACAATTTTCAGCATTTCATTTGCTTGGATAAAAAGGCAAAAGCAAACATGTAGCAAAAATTTGCTAGCATAAAGAAAAGCTAAAAATATGAATTGAAAAATTGATAAAATTGCACTTGCTTTTTGAATATAATTATAATTCCGCATAATGACTAAGCTCATCCCAAGCACTGAAATCAAACCAACAATAAGCACATATAGTTGAGAAAATTTTGAAAATAAATCATGGCTACCAGAAATTAATGAAAAATACAAAAATATTAACCCAAGAAAATACAATATAAAAGCGTACTAACTATACTTTCGATGATGATAAGCAAAATGTAAAATTATTGCTATTTATAATCATGTTTTTCTAATATGCCTGTGTCACGATTATTTGCAATTATATATCCAACAGAAGATATACCGAAAGTATCATTGTCCAAGAATAATACCCAATGAGTATGCCTATTCTATCATTACTAAAATGACAAAACTGAACCAGATGCAATTTTGATACCATCCATAGCAAGAAAAAATTACATAAAATAAAATCATTGAAATGATTGTATTCACAAGAGTTCTTTTGTAATAAATCATTTCTGTAAATTGACGTATAAATGTTTTTAGAAGTCTCATCTCAGTTTTCCTCCGATTTATTATTATTTATTAATTGCGTAATTGATGAACGCAATGTATTTTCTGAATTTAACATTTTTTACCTTTACGCCAGCTGTTTAGTTTTGAAAACATTTCGTAGCTCTCTATTGTTGTTTTGTTCCAGAAAATAGTGAAACTTAAGTCATTCATTTCTAGTAATGCAAAGCTATTGCTCAACTCTTTTTACATCATCAGTAAGTGGTTCAGTATGACATAACTTCATAACGACCTCGTTTCAAACAATGATATAAACTCTGCACTGAACCCTGCTTTTAATTGTTTGCCCTCTCATGAATTAAAATGCAGTCAGTACAAGTCCTACAAATTCCATATCGTGCGAACTTAACAAAATGCTAACACCATATTCTTTATTGATGTCTACTATTAAGCGTTCTAACTCTGCTTGAAACTTAACATCCAAGCCTGTTGTTGGTTCATCAAAAATTAATAGTTGAGCTGACGACATAAGTGCAACAGCGATATTTGCACGCTGCCATACCAAACGATCAGTCGATGCAATTGTAGTATAGGTTCTAATTCTAACATACTCTGCAATTTTTGCAAAACGAGTTTTATCAAATTTATTTGAATTTTTAACAGTGAAAAAATATTTTTATATTTTCTTCAACTGTCATATACTAAAATAAATTTCTACCACCATCGAGCAATACAGAAATATTATCTGTTACAATCGTCGGTTTTTAGTAGACTCGTTATTAAAAATAAATGTTGCCACTACATGGAATTAACAGGTTTTGCAAACACATTTTATTAATGTAGTTTTACCAGCACCATTCATTCCTAAAGTCCTGTAATACTGTTTTTTAAACAGTAGAGAGAACAATCCTTTAATGCTGAACTTTTTCCATGTAAAAAGTCTTGTTCAATTTTTCAATCGAAAGAATTTTTGTGTTCTATTTATACATCTCCTTTTTGTATATATATATATGATAGTAAAAGTATCAAAAAGTTAAAAATTTATCAAAAGTTTTTCTGGCTCTGATTTAGCGTGCGTGCTATTTAAAATAAACGCACCTACAGGCAGCGAAGTTTCGTGAAAATATATTGCGGAGCAATGCACGTGCGGAAATTTTTCTAAAAAGCATTTTTCGCATTCTAAAGCTTTTCTCAAAAATCAAAACGCGTAAAAATCCTGATTAAGCTTTTCACCGATCGCGACGAGGAACCACTGCAGAGTACGAGGCAATGCTATACTATCAGCGTGAGAGGGGTACCGCATTTGCTTCAGTTAAAAAACTTTCTAACCCTGAAAGAGAAGTGTCAATTAAGCGATGCCATATTTTTACGAGGAGTAGGATGGACCGTTGCCGTGATGTCCAAATGTGATGCATTCATCATTATGTAAAAATCGTTTTTCGGTTTTTGCGTCAGGGCTGGATGTGTCGGCACCGTTCAAAAAGATACGCAACGAAGTTCATCGGCTGCGTCCAGTCAGGATAATTTTATCGGTATTGAACCATTCAATGTCGGCAATGTCATCTGCATACCAGTTAAAATTCCGAGCGTAAAAATACGGAATGACGTTTGCGAAAGTGAATTAGCTTTTTCAGTAAAATCCAAAAACTCATTTTTGCTTTTCGGAAAACGACCAATTAAACCACGAAGTTTCGTTGTCTTGACAATAGGCGTTGTTATTTCCGTTTTGCGTCCGCAGCACTTCATCGCCCATCACAAACATCGGCGTTCCAACTCGAAAGCATCAAACTAGCAATTAGGGTTTTTGCCTTTTTAAAACAGGGATGCTTCGATTGCTTGATTTTCGGTTTTGCCCTCGACACCGTGGTTATAACTGTAATTATTATTTCGCCGTCGGCATTGTTTTCGCCGTTTGAGATATTGTGCTTGTGGTTATAACTCACCAAATCGTAAAAGCGGAAGCCGTCATGACTTGTGATAAAAATTTATTGAGTCTGCAGGCTTTCTTCCATTTGTTGAATAAATATCAGAAGAGCCCTGTACACGTGTCGCCAGTCGTTGAAAGTTCGCGTGTTCACTCGAGCCAAAAAGAACGCACGTCATTTCTGAAGCGATCGTTCCATTCCGCCCAACGCCCAGGAAAAGCTGCCGACTTGATACGCACCGCCTGCATCCCACGCTTCCGCACAATTTTTGTGTTGTGCAAAATCGGGTCTCGCAAATACGTTCTGATGGTCGGGGCGTTTTTCATCAGGTTGCCGTATTTATACGTCCGAGAATCGAACCCAAATCAAAGCGAAAACCGTCAACGTGCATACTCACAACCCAATAGTGCAAACAATCCATGATAAAAATTTTGAACCACAGGGTGCGAGCAGTTGACAGTGTTTCCGCAGCCTGAAAAATTTTTATAATATCGCTGTTGTTTTCCAAAATATAATAAATCAGATTATCTAAACCCTTAAACGAATATCGTCGACCTAATCCGATTTACCTTCTGGCCCGTGTGATTATCACAATATCCACTTCAATTCCAGCTTTATGAGGCTCTCTCACCATTTCCTTAAATTCATTCACCGGAGCTGCACGATATGTGCATCGCATATCGCACCCTCAGGAGCAAAAACGCACCGTGCTATAACTCCCAATAGTTTTTGAGCTTTCGCCCGTTTGCGGATTAGTCCGTGCTGTTTTCGTTTCGTCAAATTCTGCACTGGCAAAAGCTCCAAACTTGTAATGCCCAACTCTTTTAAGTATGGAATTATTTCGACGACGCCTTTATATGTGCCAGGAAACTTTAGCGTTCTGTTTGTAACTGTTAAACCTTTCACGTGTGCTTCATAAATGACCGTTTCGTTCATCGGACGATTTAGAGGTTGTACGCCTTGCCAGTCAAACTCTTCATCATCCACGACAATGCATTTCGAAAATGTTTGCGTGTGCAGCGTCGAGATAAAAATAAATCGCCGTCAATGTTACAAGACGGTATTTGCACGAAAACCGTCATCCATCGACGAGTTGGTAACATGGCTTTGCGTAAGGATCAAAAAGATAATTATGCCGATTAAAGCGTTGTCCTTCAGTCGGTGCAAAACTCTCCGTCCACCCGATACAAATACAACGCATTTGCTTTTAAGCCCTTGACAAAAACGTCCCATACATCGCCAGTTTTATCGCACATCAAAGCTGTAAATTTTCAAAACGCCACATCATCAGTTTCATTTTCCAAAAAGTCCAACGTTGCCGCCGACGCATTCCGCGAAAAATCTGCAGTTAACACTGCTTTCATAAAGCGTCGCACTGAAGTTGCAAGGGCTTCCGCCAAAATTCCAAACTCACTCATTTCAGGCATTGTAACAAAAAGATTAAAAATTTCGCTAGGAGTTTTTATTGAGTTTAATCACCGAAGACGATTTTGCATTTTGACGTCTGCAAGCACAATCCAGAACTATTTTTATCTCCAAAAGTATTTTCCTCGACACCCTTATGCTTTTGAAAATTTCCCCAAAAAGAAAATACCGCTCAAAGCTTTTCGCTTTTATGCCTAATTTCATCACGTAAAAGTTTAACTCAAAAGATTTGCACACTCTTGTAAAAACGTCAGCGGTTTTATGCACACGATTATGTGCACAATACTTTCCGCCTCGCTTTGTAAAATCCGCAGTTGCTCCACACCAGTTTCCTGAGCATGCCTTTCCAGAATATGCTTTTTCTGGCGCTCAAATGCAGGAAAGTCATCGCTTATCAATATGTTGCTCAACAGAAAAATCTCGTGAAAACAGGTGCGAAGCCAGGCGTTACTCGCTCGATAAATTTTTCTGCGTGTGAAGCAACGCCTGCGACGGCGTTTTTATGTTGCGGACTTGCCTGGTTACGGATATGCTCAACAGGGGATAGGCGAGCGCGACATCGACAAAATGCTTGCGGATTATTGTTCTTGGTCGTTTTCAGCTCTAAAATTGTGTTTTTAGTTGATGATGCTCCGTCGTCCGCCGAATCAAGTGGAAAAGATATTTGCGGATTTTTGCTTCAAAGCGGAATTGAGTTTCGTCATCTGCAACAAAAGCTGACAAAGTTTCAAAAGTCGGAGCAGTCAAAACAAGTGCATGCACTCGGCATTTTTGAAATTCCACCAGAGAGCGTAATCCTCACGTCAACGCTTTTAAAAACTGGCAGAGAAAATTACTAGCACTTGTGTAAGACGGACATCAATTTTTGAACCGCACGAGCGTATTCCTAAAATGCACTGGTATGATGTCAACTCAAAAATCCGCTAAGCGGATTTGAGCTGATGGATAAGCTAAGCCGTTTACAAAGGCAAAATTAGATTTTCAGGTGAAATAAAAAACCGCCCAAGGTTGAGCGGTTTTTGTTTTTAAGATTTTCCAGCGTTAGCTGAGAGTATGCGAACATAACGGCGTCTTTAATCGTATGCATGCGGTTTTCAGCTTCTTCAAAACCTTCTTGAGCGGGATGATTCAAACACGTCGTTGGCGACTTCCATTTCGGTGAAGTCCAAACTTTTTGTTAATTTCCTGTCCCTGTGGGTTTTCAAATCGTGGAATCGATGGCAAGCAGTGCTAAAAATTGCGCCTTTGCTGGCGTTGTTCATCAGTTTTGAGTTGACCTGATACGGTTTTCAAAGTTTGATGCGCCTTCAAACGCTGTCTGGCTCGCCCATTGAAACCCAAATGTCGGTGTATAAAACGTCAACGTCTTTTTGAGCCCGCGTTGCGTCTTCCGTCAAGGTAACAGAACCGCCTGTTTCGCGGCGATTTTTCGCTCGGGCGACGAGGTCATCACTGCGTGGAACAAAGCTTTCAGCACGCTGTAAAGTGCATTCCCATTTTTGCACAAGCGACCATCAGCGAGTTACCCATATTGTTGCGGGCATCGCCAAAGTAGGTAAACTTCAAACCCTTCAAGTAACCGAAATGCCTTCGACGGTTAGAAGGTCTGCAATCATCTGCGTCGGGTGGGAATTCATCGGTCAAGCCGTTCCAAACGGGAACTCCAGCATACTCTGCCAAAGTTTCTACCAACTTCACGTAACTGCGGTATCTCGATGCCGTCAAACATTCGTCCCAAAACGCGTGCTGTGTCTTCAATGGACTCTTTGTGCCCCTATCTGTGAGGAACCCGGATCGAGATAGGTAACGCCCATGCCCAAATCGTGTCCTGCAACTCTGAATGCACATCGTGTTCGTGTCGAGGTCTCTTTCAAAAAGGAAAACAATATTTTTGCCTTCCAAGTAGCGATGCGGAACGCCTGCACGTTTCATGTCCCTAAAATTTTTGACAAATCAATCAAATATCTGATTTCATCGGAGTGAGATCCAACAACTTCAGAAAACTTTACCGCGTAAATTTTTCAGTGGTTTGACCTCGGAATTGTGTTTAACATAAAATCTCCTTGCAAAATAAATCTCGCTGTTACTGGCAAGATTGTTCTTTTTGTCTTTCTATAATAAGTATATGCTTTGTTGAAAAAGTGTCAAGATAATTTTTAGATAATCGTTGCAAGTTTGTCCAAACTCTTTTCGAGCTTATCAAAATCGAAAGCTACAAAATTGGACTCTGTTACAAAATGTTCAAATCGCTTGAATGTTTTTGCAATGATAGTATGTAGGTTAAAGATAGCAAGTTGGAGCAAGTCATAGAAAGTAATTCTAAAATTTTTGCGATTTTTATCGTGCAAGTACGAATCGTGATTCCTAGTGTTTCAGTGACATCTATTGCCGTTATTTTGAATGCTTACGAGAGACCTTTTTGACGCCTCACTCGCTTGATATAAAATACGCAGGCTTTGCTACCGCTTCTGTGCTTGTGTTTTTGGCATACCCTCGGCGTGTTGACTTTTCGAAGCTGGTAACGGCTGCATACAAACATTACCCAGTGTACATAAACTCGTTGGTATTATTCTGGCAAGCCTTCCAGATTTATTTCGACTCGTGAAAGGCTCGACTATTGATAGCGCTCCCTGAAAAACCGTTTAAGCTTACGTTTTACGTCGCTGGCTGCGGACTTGTGGCGTTTGCGGTGATGGTTGCATTGTTTATCGCAAAGCAAAAATTTCGTGACAACACAAGACATCACGATGAATCCCACTTTTCACACAATGCATTCTCCTTTTTAGTCGAGTGTTGTCGCATGATTGCGATGCTTTATGCGGGAATTTCAGGCTCGTTTTTGCTTTTGCTTCTCGGTTACTATAATCCTGTGATGCACGGAATTGCTTAACCTTGAAAATTCCTGTGATTGCTTGTTTTCGGTTGTGGGCTTTTGAGCGGTTTAGTGATAGGTTCTCGCATGTTGCTTCGCATTCTATAGCGGTCAGGCAACGTACGCAGGCATTTTTGGATTGGTACTTGGTCTGGCTTTTTACACATTTTTCCTTTGCTGCCAATCTCCGCCTGGTTATTTGGTTTCGCCTTTGTATTGTCGCTGGAGCTGCGTTGATTGTAGGTTTCACAAAAATCAGCAACCAGATGGTATTTCGTGAATTGGACGCTCGGAGCAAAAATTTAAGGAGATAAAACGATGAAAAATTTGCAGTGCTGGTTTTCAGTCAACGGTCTCAAATTTACAGGCTATTTTTAGATGCGATCGCACAACAAAAATTGAATGCCGAAATTTCGGTGGTTGTGTCGAACGTTGCTGATGCTTTCGCTGGAGCGAGCAAAAGTGCAAACACAACAGCCGTCCGAAAACGCACTGGCGAAAAAGCGTTCTGACTATGACGACCGCCTCGCTACTGTTGATTGCTCGTTTGAGGCGTTGACTACGTGCTGCTTTTGGGGTGGATGCGCATTTTGACTAAAACTTTTTGCAGCATTTTCACCGCAAATCAATTTGTACCCTGCGTTGTCCCTGCGACATTTGCTGGCGTCAGAGTGCATCGAAAAACAATTTGATCTGTTTCAAAAAGCGAAATTACCGAGTGCGGGATTATGACGCACTTTGTGCCCTGACGAACAGGTTGATCGCTACTCCAGCTATTTTTCTACAGAAAAGTTCCTTGCACAAAAGGCGAAGCACTTGCACAATTTGAAACCCGCGCATGAAGCTGAGCATAAGCTCGTTATGAAAACCGTCGCCTTTTGCTGGCGGAGATTCGTGAACGGTTCAGCAAATGTACCTCCTGTACATTGCTGAACTTAGAGTTTAGTGGAAAGCGTCTCAAAATACGCTGGACTTTTGAGACGTCTCAACCTAAGTTTCTGGGCTGGCGCCCAAACTGCCCGCGAACGCAAACGCCGTTGGGCTCTTGTACACTGGCGAGACGGATGCGGTTCAAAATTGGCGTCCAGTGCCATTTTTGAACAACGAGTTTTCGTCTCGAAAACCTCGTTGTTGTTTTGTATGCCTGCCTTCCTTGGCGGCACGTGATGCCGCTGGTTAGAAGCCCCGCGATGTTTGCGTCAGTAACTCGAGGTTTTAAGACGTCGCTGATGCACGATGTTAAACGAGCGTATTCTCAAAAGTACTGAAGATGATGGACAAAATTAAAATCCTGCAAGGATTTTAATTTGTCCTGTGAGTTGCACTAGATAATTGCTAGCCTTTACAGATTATGCGCGATTAAGCGTTGGGACATTGTTCAAGAAGGCGTGGAAGTGCCTCATCGGGAGCTTGTGTCCCCAAACAATCCGCATGTTGGGAATGGTCCTGCGGTCTTCGTAAAGGGCTTTTACCGCCGCGAATCACATAGTCCAAATGCTCTTTTGTCAAGCGGCTTCGGTCGATTGCGTAAAGCGGACGACATCTGCGAGTTCGGCTTGCTGCTCAGGCGTCTCAAATCGTACTCCATCGAAAAGTCGCCGAGCTCTCGCGACGCGGATCTCCGTACTCGGCGGATTAACCTGCCGCAAAAGCCTTGACCCGCAAAAGCTGTGTGGTCGCGTCTGCTGCCGTCATTCGTCCATATTGATGTAAACTGCATGTCCGCCCGCCGGCAAACGACGCCTTTACGCCTGCTTTGTAAAGCCTTGAGCAAGGTATTCACTTGTTTCGGACACGCCCGTCCATATAGTTAAAGTCGCGGCTTTTCGTACATACCGACGGCAAGTGCCAGCAATATCTCGTCCAGACATACCGCCGTGCAGAATCGTTGCCATAGCAAGAAATTTGCTTTTTACTTGAGTAAAACGCCGACGTCGGTTTTCACACTGCCGTCTGCGTTAAAAGTCGGAAAAGTTTTTCCAAAACAAATGTTTTGTCGCGGAATGCAAGCATACCGCCCATATTCTGCGTGTCCGTCTGCAGACATACAAAAAGCATCGCAGTATGAAAACATTTCCGTCGCAATTTCTCCGATTGATTTATCTGCATAACCGTCTTCGTTCATCTTTATAAAATAGCAGTTTTCAGCCCAGCGTGCGACATCGAACACAAGCGGAATGTTGTATTTGTGAGCGATGCGGTTGATTTCACGGATATTGCCCATTGAAACAGGCTGCCCGCAAATCGGGTTATTTGTGATGCACGTAAAAATAAGCGGAACGTTTTCAACGCCTACAGTTTTTAATCAGCGTTTCAAGCTTTTTCAATATCCATATTTCCTTTGAAAGGATTTTTGTACGAGCCGCCTTTCAGGAATTTCATATAAAAGCTTTTTGTTATACAAGTTCTCGGAACAGAAACCCATTTGCTTGATATTTCCTTCAGTCGTCAAAGTGCCCGTTCGACGGGATCGTAAAAACTTTGCCTGGAAAAACGTTTTGTCAAAATGTTGCGAACAATTTCCATCAGCACAGACCTCGGCAGCCCGCCCTTGCTGAATGATAAAACTATTCGACGCTCCATTTGAGCTGCACCACCGTTAGAATAAGCCGCCCATATTCAGCGAGGTAAACTCTTTCATCATCTTTTTCCGACGTCGCGGCAATCGGTACGCACAAAGTCGATGATTTTTCCAGTGCTTTTCACCTCCACGCTCGAAAAATATCGCGGAAAGTGTCCAGCAAAACATAGTAGCCAGTATTGCGACCATAGTTTCATCGCCACGAAAAGTGCCGCCCACTGCTGATTAGTCATCGCAGTCGTTCCAGATCGGACAGCATATCGACGGTCAGCATCCCAGAGGGAACGCAAACTCATTGTAGTGCGTCGCTTTCAACGCCCTCTCACGCTGCTCAACCGTTGCGATTCTGGCACATCTCGAACCGCAAAAGTAAAATGGTGCGGTGTCTGTACATCCAAAGGGTACTCTTTTACTCATATTCAACTCCCAATTTTTAGCTGCATCATTGTAACACGGTTCATCAAAATTGTCCAGAGTTTTGACAATCTTTTTCACCGAAGCTTTTTGCCTCGACACGCTTCGTGTGCCGTAGAAGTCGGCACACGGTTTTTCAAAACTTCGAGCGTTATCCGCTTATGGTCTTTTTAGTCGGCGGAAAAATTTCCGCCTTATTCTGAGTTTTTCCATCGTAGTTTTTGCTTTCCGTAGCCTTGCTTACAAGTTTAGTTTATAACCTTTAATTATGAAAACCTTGAAGTTCGCTTTTTATTTTTCGTTTACGTTTTATATTGATGTCCTGCTCAAAAATAATCGGCTACGGCGTCGTCAACTGGTCAATGCCCGAATACAATCGAGTTGCAGGCGATGTGCTTCCCAGTCTATGTTAAGTCAAATGTTTCAAAGGCTTACATTGTCGAAGTTGCCAACGGCAAAAACAGAAATTCCGCTCGGCAGCTGACTCGCTCAAAATCCGAGATGGAAAAATTCCGTCAGCAAATCGTTGAGAACACTCACATGTACGCCGAAGTTTTAAGTGACGGTTTACCCTATGCGAGCCACTCCAGAAAATACCGCCGACCAAGTTTACCGGTTGCGTGAAAAGTCAAATCGTAAAAATTTTGTGGCAAAGGTAGGCGTGCCAGTTTTTGAAAAACGGCGAACCGCTTCCTGGCGAATGGTACAGAGTGATGACGGATGACGGCTCGACGGGCTGGGGATGCCTTGAACCTGCGTATTTATGACGAAAAGGGCAGAACATCAAATCGCCAAAGAAGCAGAAATACCGCAATGACCCGATTCTGCTTTGAAATCCTCAATAAGACAGTGGTACCCAGAAAGTTATGCAAAGATGGCTGCGGTCAATCGAATTGACTTTGGAAACAGTCTCGCCAGATCATGGATTTTTCCCTGGCTTAAAACAAAGGTCGTAATGAATTACGGTCAAAGATACGGATATGTCTTTTGACTGATCTGGCATCACCAAAGGCGATGCAATAAAGTTTACACTTTCGATGGCTCAAACCTTTCATTGCAAATCCGCAGCGAAAGCCGCATTTCGGTACACTTACCAGACAGCGAGGGAACGCCTGACGCTGAGTATTTCGTAACCTTGCAAAAACCGCTTGACACGCTAATCGAAGAGGAAAACGCCCGTCGGCAAAGTTATAGGCGACATTGCCAATTCAGCTCAAAACTGGGACTTTACTCGGTGAGTTATGGCATTTTGCAGATTTTCGACTGACGGGCATTTTGTCTGGGACGGCTTTGAAGTGCTTTTCTGGGAAGATTATTCCGCGTGAGGCAAAAACAACTGGCTATGTGAAAAATACGTTTTGTTTCGCCGAAGCTTTCATCCACGTATAATACGGTGCTTTCGTTTTATTTTTGATGGGGTTTGATGAAAGTGTGGATTTTTAACCAGTCTCACTGGAAACGCTTTGCAAAATGGAATATGTCGACATATTTCCGAAAGCTCCGTCCAACAACGAAACAAACAGCCAGTCGTTTTATTTTTCTGAAAAACCACTATCCGGCACTGTCACTTTTATTTTCTAAACTGGCAGTGCGATTTTGCCGAAATTTGTAACAGAGGTTGGTCTTTGAAAAACTCGGTTGCATTTTTCGAGACTCCAAAATTGCACATTTTAAGGAAAGGGCTTCATCAATGATAAAAATATCTTGCGGGTTTTTGCTTAGTTTTGCTTTATGCCAGTCGCAGGATGCGAAATTGATAGAGCGAAAACCCATTTTGCATGAACGCAGTGCAAGACTGGAAAAGTGGCAATATCGATGCGGAATTGCAGCTGATTTTCAAAAATGCTGGTTTGAAAATGCCCGCCGACCGCAATGAAGTTGTCTGAACTAATGTATCGGTATGCACCGTATTTGCTCAAAAATACTTTCGCTTGTCGGTTGTGGTTGACTCTTCTCACTTTATTGGGAAACCATGTGGCGGATGGAACGGTGAGTCTTGACGACATCGTCCGCATCGTCGAAGAAAGCAAACAAACAGATGCACGCCTCAACCCGCCACAAGACAAAGCCGTGATGTATAATTCTGCCGCACTTTTTGAGTTGTCGAAAATTGTTTGTCAGCTACAAAGCCTTATAAAGTGCCGACAACGCCGCCAGCTGGTCTCCGTTTCAAAAGTGTACTCAGGGATTATCACTGATGCCGCGGCAGTTTGCCTGTTCACGGCGAGTATTCCGCAAGCCTCGCTTCAATCCAGCCTCTTCCGAAATTCGTGGGACACCGATATGAATATGATTTTTAGAGAAATATGGTACCGCCTGAAATTGCGGAAAGAAAGGCGGATTGTGCATTTTACTGACAGCTTGATGAGAACGCCTTACACGAGCTAATGGAATCTGAGCCTTTGCGAATCGTTGCGAGAGGGCTTTTGGTGTAAATCGCACCCGACCCCATCATTTCGAAAAAGAAGATGCTGCGAAAATTTTATCGCGGAAGGAAAACCTCGCTGATTGCACAGGGCGTGTGCCGATTATTTGCGACGAAAACAACAGCGTCCGAAGCATCCGCAGCCTGATGAATACTTTACTTTGCCTATCGAGACATTGAAACGATAATCGGTGAAGATGACCGCAGACATCTACCGCTGACCAAAAATCCCCGATGACCAAATCATTAAAATCACGATGGATAACGTCTCATTTTGTGGCGGACACAGGCGAAATCCTTCCGTCGGATTACGGACGCATTGACGTTATCGCCGAAGCTCTCCGTCGCTTTGGGAACAAACGTGCGTTTTGTTATCGAAGCGACACAGCCGAGTTAAATCGCCCCTGCAGAGCAGCAAATACTTTCCGAGCAGCGGCACTCGCGATGGCTAACGAACTGCAAAAACGCGGAATCGACATCGGGCGATCTCAAAGCCAGCTTTCGGCAACCGTCCCAAAAGCACCAAGCGACACCGAAGAAAACAGCGAAAAATCGTCGCGTCGAAATCACAAATCTGCGTCGATAGCGACTTCGGGGAAAACGAGCCCTGTATAAAAATAGTAATTATTTTTGTTCACCGAATGTGAAAGTTGATGGGTATCTCAACCTTGCAGGATTTGAATGCACCTATCATGTGCAAAATGCATTTTAGGAATACGAACATTGCAATTATTCCTCACGGAATCTTTCGTGCTTTATTTTCAGAAGTCACACCGCCTCCAAGTCGCTGATGATTGCCGAAAAACCGCATGCTTTTAACATGCGGTTGCGATTGCTTGCATTTGCTCAATTAACAAAACTGAGCTTTTATTCAGTCCGTAGTTCCACGAAATGCCGCCTTTCTTTTTGCAGGCATCGTAACCATCATCGGACGGACTTTCATCGAAAGAAGCACCAGTGAAAATAGCGCAAAGAGCCATCGCTCCATAAACAAGTCTGCGAGCTTCCACACAAATTGCGTGGTTCATGTTCCATTGCAAAGACGATAAAAACCCAGCACAATAAACTTAAAAACTTGCAATGATGATTTTATTTTGTCCCGCCAAAAACTTCACGTTCGACCGGCAAAATACCAGCCCACAATTGTCGCCAGTGCAAAAAGGTTAGAGGATTGAAAGAAAACCCGTACCGAACGAGCCGAAACTGAGCGAAAAACTCATCTGCGCCATTGCGACATGCGACTGCGATCATCATTGCAGCTGAATGATATATCGTACGCACCAGAAGTAATGTTTACCATAACGGTGCTCAAGCAAATTAAAACGTTGAAATGAAAAACGCCAATCATTGCGATAAAGCCTTGTTCCGCTGGATGATTGGTAGTAGCGACGGCGTGCGAATGCGCGTCGAGCCCATTCCAGCTTCGTCTGAAAAAGCCTCGAAAGTCCGTACGTATCGCTTTGTCATGCACCGTGATACCCAAAACGCCACCACCGATTGCACTCGGATTAAACGCACCAGTATGATAGCTTTGAGGCGGCAAAAAGTTCCAGCGTTCAGTATCATAATTGCGATTGAGCCAAAATATACAAAACGCCATGACAGCACACCTCTCTGTGAACTTCTGCAATGCGTCCCATCTCCACCTGTTAGAATAGCTCCAACCACCGCCAAAAGCCCAACAGTAATCCACACCTCGGAACTGAACGCCTCCTCCATCGAACCTGCACTCGAGCTTTGGACTGACCATTATGCCAACAATCCCCCAAAGCAACAATGCACAAAACGGCAAAATATATTCGAGCCACTTTGCCTTCAATCCGTTTTTAATATAATACGCGGTACCGCCTTACTAACTCGCTGTTTTTAGTGCTCGAAAAATCTGTGCCAAAACAGCTTCCGTAAAAATAGTCTCCCATTCCGAAAACGCCGGAAAGCAACATCCAAAATGCAGCTCCAGGTACCTGCCTGCAGCTATTGCCGTGGAAACGCTCGACAATGTTTCCAGTGCCAACCTGTGCGGCAATCGCAGTGGAAAGAGACTGAAACGGTCATTCTTCCAGCAGGAACTTTCACTTATTTTTAATGTCATGGATACTTTGCTGAAAGGGCTGGAAACATCCTGAACACTTGCGGGAATTTTAACTTAACGGAAAGAAAACACCAACTCCGACAAGACCTACCAGCAAAACATAATCCCACAAAATACCGTTTATAAAATCAACACAAACTCTAATTAAATCCATAATTATCTCCTCACTCATAAATCTTTGCACATCAGCTAATCGTTTGAGTTTCAAAAATATTTTAACATTATCCAAATCAAAACCGAGTCGTACTCACTGCGATAGCAGTATCACTGGAACGTAATCGTTTCGAGTTCTGACCGTAGAATAAAAAATATCGTGCAGCATATTCAATCGCATTTCTCCGAAGTCGCAAATAATCAAGAGCTAAGACAAGCGGACTTTTTATACGTTGCAGAACTTTTTCGAACAATGATATAATAAAAATGCATATCCCAAATAAAACAATATTTCAATCGAATAATTTTACTGAGTAATTAAACACGTCAGCGAACGAAAAACTTGTCGAACACAACTTGAGCAACTATCCTCAAAAACAACAGCAAAAATGCGCAGTAAAAAGTAGTTAAAACACTGGCAGTTTTTGCATCGCTCCAAACCAACAATCAAAAACACCGCCCCAAGCGTAACCTGCAATCCGGCATGCACGTGCAAACTAAAAATAGAAGCCAACGCACTCAAAGCTATTATAGGTATCGCAATCCTCCGTCGCGATTATAACACAAACAAAAACGAAAAATCAAGGCAACTCTGAAATAAATCATCCTCAAAAATCTTTCCATCTGTTTTCGGTATTTTCGTAAACGGTTCAGCTGATCTCAGCGAATTAAAATCCTTGCAAGGATTTTGACCTGCCTCATCCTGTAGCCACTGCTGGACAAGGCATTCAGCTGGTAAAGTACTACCAAGCTTGAACGAAAACCTCGAAGTTCGGGATTGGCGACGTTTTCAAAAATATAATTTTTGAAACTCGAAAGTCAATTTGCTACATCAGAATACAGATATTGTAAATTGACGAGAATCCTTGGTAATTAGCAACGTCCGTGTTTGCCCGATTATTTTAGCGAGTTTTCACAAAAATGTTATTTTTGTGAAAAACTCGTCATTGTTTTTATCTACCCGCCATCCGTGGCGGAAATGAGCTTTTTGGGTATTCCTAAAATGCTTTAGACTAAGAGCTCAACTTAAAAATCCGCCAAGCGGATTTTAAGTTGAGCCGAGGATAAACTCCGTCGTTTACAAAAGGCAAAAACGCAGAAAAGGTTGGAACAAAAAGCAAAAGCTAACAATTACAAAACTTGATAAAAATGCAAAAATCAGTATACTCTGCTGAAATGAGCGATGTTAAAATTTTAGCGAAGAATAAAAAGGCGTATTTCAAATTACTTTGTCGAAGAAGAGCTGGAATGCGGAATTGTGCTGCATGGAACGGAAGTAAAGTCCATGCGTGAGGGGCGTTTTTCGTTTCCCGAGCAGTTTTGGCAGAAATTATTGATGGTGAGGTTTAAAGGGGTGGAATTTATTGATTTCGAGTATCCCATATGGCTCTTATTTTAACCACGAACCATCTCGCTGTACTTTTTGCTTCATCGTGATGAGATTAAACGTCTTCAGCGTAAAGTTGACGAAAAAGGTGTAACTTTGGGCCCTGGTTTTCGATCTAAAAGGAAACAAGGTGAAAGTCAACCTTGGGACTATGTAAAGGTAAAACTATACGATAAGCGTGCTGTGATCCAGAGCGCGATTTCATCGTGATATGGCACGTGAAATGCGAGAGCATTAAAGGTGGCAAAAATGAAAAATTTTTCTTTCTTTCCATTGTAATTATGGTTTGTGTAATGAATGCGGGTGCAGAACCTGTTTTGAATGTTTTTCAAAATAAAGGCTGAAAACGCAGATGAAAAATCGTTGCAAACGTCAATAATGCAATTTACGGTTTTTTGTCCGAAAATCGCGAGTAGCTAAGATTACGGATTGTAGGTCGTTTGCTTCTCCGGAAGCTGAAAACGTGCCTCGTGCAGCTTTTCTTTTTATGGCACTTTGTCAAGTAGCACTGATGAGTTGCAGTTGACCGTAGTTTAAAAAGTACGGGTTCTGGAACGACGCGCCTTTTTGTCGCGTAATTATGCGAATGTAAATTTAATTTTCTGCTAGAATCGAAAACTCTTTTGCAGCAGCTGGAATTTCAAGCTGTGAGTTACCGTCAGTTGCTGCGGTCAAGGGAGCTGAGCGAATGAAACCGTGAGTAGCGGTGTCCCCGGCACGTGGTCAGGCGAATCAGACATAAAAAGTACAAAACTTTTTGCAAAATGGTCAGCATGTGATTGGCTTTTCACCCGGGTGTTTTCGATTTTCGGTTGATTATGCGGTGCAGAACGGCACCGGAGAAATCACGCAAAAGGGTGCGATAACTCGAACGTCAATTTCCGAATGTACCAGCTGAGCTTGTCGCGGAAGTGCTTAAAAAGCTGTGCCGTTGACTTGGAAATTGAAACCAATGAAACGACGCTTTCGGTGTGGAGAATCGAGGACGACAGTAACTGTCGCGAGCGGGCAGATTTCGTCGATAAAAACGAAACGCATGATGTAACTTGGAAAAAGCTTTCGATGATGAGTTGCATTTTGGCACTGGATTGTGAGCGAAAATGAAGCTGAATGAATTAAAAGCCTTGCTCGACGAAACGGCTGCACGGTACGAAACACCTGCGTTTATCGCGGATGACCCAATCAGCATACCGCATCGTTTTACAAAATTGCAGGATATTGAAATTGGTACGTTTGTTTGCCCTCGACGATTGCGTGGGGAAACCGAACTGCGATCCTGAAAAAAGCTGTGAGTTTCTTTTGAAATTTTGAAAATGCTCCATACGATTTTATCGTCAATTCTAGCAAGTTTGATTTTTCTAAAATACGCAATTTCTATCATCGAACATTCAATGGCGAAGATGCTTTTTGCATTTGCGTCTGCGTTGATGTACTTTATTGCGAGGAGCATCTACAGTCGCTGGAAACGCTTTTTGCAAAACGCCCTGCATGAGCGGGAACTCAGCCGTCATTGGTTGAGCGACAGGCGAGTTTTCGAGCTGAGTTTTGTAAAAACCTGCCGCCTCGTTCTCAAAAAGCATCTCGGTGATATGCAGCAGGAGTTCCCGCCGCAAAAAGCTGAACCTTTTTGCGATGGATGGTTCGCTCAAATCGTTAGCATGTGGACTTCGGGTTGTGGAAAACTATTTCGCCGGCGGAACTGCCGCTGATGTTCACTCCGCGAGGATCAGTCGCGAGTTGGGGGCTTTAACGCGGAAGTCCAACGATGCAAAAAGCCGTGTTTGAAGTAACTGACGTGCTGAAAAACATTTTGTCCTGAAGACCCCGCTGAAATATGACTTTGCACTTTTTGCGGTTGACGTGTAAAGTCGCAAAAGTTTTCACCACGGGGCAATCCTTTAACGCATTTAGCGTATTCCTAAAAAAACTTCGATAGCAGATAGGAGTGAATGCGGTGCTGCCGCATTCATCTCCCGTGGATAAGCTTTTCGGTTGATGATGACATATGAATTGTTTTGCACATTTGAAATTCGTGTCATCACTTCGCAATCAATTGAAAACTATTGCGTTAGTCGTTTGTTAAATGTCTGTACGGTCAGCTGGCTGCTTCGGTTTTGAAATTTGTAACCGATTGCATTTGCCGAAACTTGCCGTGAAGGAGACTTTCAAACAATGAAAAATTTCTCAAATTGATGATTGCGGTTATTGCGATGCAGGTGCGTTCCTCTTCGCTGATGAGCAGATTACGTTAAAGATTGCGACTGTAGCTCCAGCAAACTCGCCGTGGACGTTGAGCTGCGAAAGCTGGCCTCCGAGTGGACGAAAATCACGAACGGTGCGGGTGCGAATCAGTTTCAAAATATGACTGCACTTGGCGGTGAAAAAGCTGGTATTCAAAAATGACACCACGCCGTCCAGGGACGCGAGCTCCAATCGACGGTGCAATCTTTTACTCTGTTGGCTTTGCAGGAACTTGCACCGAAAGCTCGTATTTTCACACTTTCGATTCCTTTTTTAATTTGCTCGCAAGCTGAGTTGATACTGTTATTAAAAATTTCGGAAGTGAGATTGAAGCGAATACTCGAAGGTTGGAGTTCGATTGTTGGCGTGGTCAAATGTTGGCTGGATCTTGTTTTTACACGAAGAATAGTTACCTGACGTTGCTGGTGTAAAAAGCAAAAGATAGCAGGTTCAGGTTTTGACAGTGCAGCTTTGAGTAATATCTTGAAAGTTTCGGGCTTCACAATCGTAGATTTACCAGTGAATAAGATTTCACAGTCGCTAAAAACTGGCGTTACTGACGGCATTTATTCCGGTGCCGATTGCTGCGTATCTTGCGGGCGATTTCAAATCGGTGAACTATGGACTTGACACGAGGCTTTGTCCAGTGATGGCAGGGCTGGTTATCAACAATGACGTTTGGAACCTCATTCCAGCAAAGTACCACAGTCAATTAAATGTCGCATTGCAAAAAGACACTTGGAAAAGCTCAACTCCGAGCTTGAGCGGTTTGACGTGGATTACACAAAGAGAATGACTGACCAAGGGTTGAAGTTGATATACCTTACGCCTGAGCAAGTTCGCGAGTGGGACAAAACGTTTACTGAAGATATGCTTCGAGCAAGTGCCGCATATCCTGACACGTTTAATATGACGCTTTACAAAAATATCAAGACACTGCTTGAAAAAATGCGTAAATAGTTTTATTATGAGGGCTATGAAAAAGCTCTTAAAATACACGCTTATCATCACGGCGGTAGCTATTATGATCTCTGCCGCTATGTGATGCCGCTACCAGTTGGTTGGCAAATTCTTCTCATACAAAAAGTTTCAACTTAATCCTGTTCTGCAATTCTTTTCTGGTTTTGTTTTTGATGCTGATGTCGGCATCGCAAATCTTAGTTTTTATGTTTGCCTGTCTTGCAGGGATTTACACGGCGTTGAAAAACAAGCACTTAAACATTTCTGTTGTTTCGGAAAAACTTACCTGAAAAAGTACGCCGAGTGGTGAACGCAGTTATTAGCGTTGTCGGCATTTCGATTTTGTTTCTGCTCTGTTTTTTCGCGACTTTCCCGAACGTGCTAGACATTATAAGTCCTACCGACCGCGTGTGGGGCATTCCAATCCGAATAGTTTTTTGGCACTGAGCTTTATGTATCTTGGGCTTTTTATAATTGAAGTAAAACGCACGGGAAAAACGCCGTCGCAAAAAGTTGCAGGTATTTTTCTTGGTGTTCTTCTTTCATCTCGGCTCAATTTTGGGCGTTTGTTACATTCACTTTTTCACTGGAACAGCGAAATATTATCGTCGGCGTTTTCTGCCATAACCGCAGGTTTCACCTTTTGCTCCCCTGCACTTATTTTGCTTTTTATCGTGTTGGCGTTTTAGGAATGCCTCTTTACCTTGTGCTTTCGGGAATTGCGTTTTTGCATTTTTGCAGGGTGGCGGTTATGTTGATGTGCTTCCGATGGAAGCATACACACCTCTCGCGGACAACAGCATCACCGCGATCCCGCTTTTTACGTTTGCAGGCTGCTTGCTTGCAGAAGGCAGTGCTGGAAAAACGCTTAACGTCTTTTATGAGCGAAGCTGTCGGGTTTTTGCGTGGCGGAACAATTATCTCTGCGGTGCTTGTTTCGACGCTTTTCACAACGTTCACTGGAGCCTCTGGCGTTACAATTTTGCGTTGGGCGGTGTCCCTCAGTTTGATTTTAATCTGGCACTGGCTCGACAAAGACAAGGCTGAAGGATCTTATCACCGCGTCAGGGTGCAATCGGTATTTTGCTCCGCCCAGCTTTGCCGTCATTTTGTATGCTGTCACCAATATTTTCTCTGGTGCAAACGTATTCGACATTTTCAAAGGTGCTGTCTTACCAGGACTTTTACTTGCGTTAGCTACGATTATACTGGGCGTTATTTTTAGACAAAAATAAAACTGGTGCACGCTTTTCGCCGAAGCGTTTGGGCGGAGCGTTTGTCCCATCGTTTTTGGAGCTTCTCCTGCCACTTGCGATATTTTTTTGCTGTATTTCAGCAATCTTTTTCACGCTCGTGCAAACCGGCTGCCTTTTGCCGCTGTCTATGCCTTTGTCATCGAAGTTTTTGTTCGCAAAGATTTTCACCATCAAGCAAGCCTTCGACTCGATTGTCACACAACGTTCCAGTTGTCGGCGATAGGTGCTGATTATCGTTGAAAAGCATGAAGGGCTTGCGATGTACTTTATCGATGCGAACATCCCGGCATTTTGAGCGACTTTGTTTTACCGCAATATCTCTGAACAAATACGTCTTCCTGCTGCTTCTCAACATTCTGCTATTGCTTGTTGGCTGCATTATGGATTTGTACTCGGCGATTCTCGTGGTTTCGCCCCTCATTATCCCGATTGCGGAAAGCTTCGACTGCATCCGTGCATATCGCCGTCATTTTCTTGACGAACCTCGCTCTCGGATTTTTGACGCCCAGTCGGTATGAACTTTTTATCGCGAGCTACACATTCAAAAAAACCTGTCTTGAAAAATCGCACGCGACATTTTGCCGTACTTGATTGTGCAGCTAATTATCCCTGTTGCTGGTAACTTACGTGCCGTGGTTTAGCTTGGCTTTGGTCAGCTAGTCTGTTTGTAGCCTGTAAACGGAAAAGCTTTCGCTTAAAAAATAGAGCTGCGAGTTGTATTTTTAGCGTTATGTTTTTGAACGAAAAAGCTTGAGTCGTTTTATCCTGAGCTTTTTGGCTTTTTACTAGCTTTTGTGTTTTTGATTTTGCCTTGCTTGCAAAAAGAATTTTCTTTTTACGAGAAGGCAAAATTTTTCTCAAAAAACTAAAAAGTACTTGACAAAAACGCAAAAATTATATACTGGCTTTCACCAAAACGAAATAGGTAGACGAGTTTTGCCAAAACGTTTGGTGCTTTTTGTTTTTTGCAATCAAAAAGCTTTGAGTAGTTGCAAAAACCTATTGACAAAAATACAGAAATGTATATAATGTCAATTACGCTTCAAAAACAAAGGAAGCGATGATATTTGAAAAATCTGAGGGAAGGGAAGAACAGCAAAAAGTACTATTTATTTAGGATAAATAAGGTAACAAAAAGCAAAAACAAACGAGTTCGAAAATAAACCGAAAATTCCTTAAAGAAACAATAATGAATAATTAGAGAGCTTAGAGGAACTTGAAATTGAAAGATGCTGCTCCATGGAAATGGAGGAGTTTTAAATAATGATGGAGAGTTTGATCCTGGCTCAGAACGAACGCTGGCTGCGCGTTTTAAGCATGCAAGTCGAACGGCAAGGTAAGAGCTTGCTCTTACCCCTAGAGTGGCGGACTGGTGAGTAACGCGTGGGTAATCTACCCATAGGATGGGATAGCTACTAGAAATAGTAGATAATACCGAATGTGCTTATATGTTAAATCATGGGCGAAAGGGAGCTAAGGCTTTGCCTAAAGAAGAGCCCGCGTCCCATTAGCTAGTTGGTACGGTAACGGCGTACCAAGGCGACGATGGGTATCCGACCCTGAGAGGGTGACCGGACACATTGGGACTGAGACACAGCCCAGACCCTACGGGAGGCAGCAGCTAGAATCTTTCCGCAATGGGCGCAAGCCTGACGGAGCGACGCCAAGCGTGAATGAAGAGACTCGAAAGGTTGTAAAATTCTTTTAAGTTTGAAGAATAACCAGTATAGGGAATGATACTGAGATGACGGTAAAACTTGAATAAGCCCCGGCTAATTACGTGCCAGCAGCCGCGGTAACACGTAAGGGGCGAGCGTTGTTCGAATTATTGGGCGTAAAGGGTATGCAGGCGGTTAGATAAGCCTGGTGTGAAATGCTCAAGCTTAACTTGAGAACTGCACCAGGTACCGTCTAACTTGAATCACGAAGGGGAAACTGGAATTCCAGGTGTAGGGGTGGAATCTGTAGATATCTGGAAGAATACCGGTGGCGAAGGCGGGTTTCTGGTCGATGATTGACGCTGAGATACGAAAGTGTGGGGAGCAAACAGGATTAGATGCCCTGGTAGTCCACACCATAAACGATGTACACTAGGTGTTGGGGCAAGAGCCCCAGTGCCGAAGCAAACGTGATAAGTGTACCGCCTGGGGAGTATGCCGGCAACGGTGAAACTCAAAGGAATTGACGGGGGCCCACACAAGCGGTGGAGCATGTGGTTTAATTCGAGGTACGCGAGGAACCTTACCTGGGTTTGACATCAAGAGCAATACTGTAGAGATATGGTAGCGTAGCAATACGGCTTTTGACAGGTGCTGCATGGCTGTCGTCAGCTCGTGCCGTGAGGTGTTGGGTTAAGTCCCGCAACGAGCGCAAACCCCTACCGTCAGTTACTAACAGGTAAAGCTGAGGACTCTGGCGGAACTGCTGATGACAAATCGGAGGAAGGTGGGGATGACGTCAAGTCATCATCACTCTTTATGCCCAGGGCTACACACGTGCTACAATGGTTGCTACAGAATGATGCGAAGCTGCGAAGCGGAGCGAAACGTAAAAAAGCAATCGTAGTCCGGATTGAAGTCTGAAACCCGACTTCATGAAGTTGGAATCGCTAGTAATCGCATATCAGCACGATGCGGTGAATACGTTCCTGGTACTTTGTACACACCGCCCGTCACACCATCCGGAGTCGAGGATACCCGAAGTCGCTAGTTTAACCCGCAAGGGAGAACGGTGCTGAAGGTATGTTTGGTAAGGAGGGTGAAGTCGTAACAAAGGTAGCCGTACCGGAAGGTGCGATTGGATCACCTCCTTTCTGAGAGAAAGGCTTATGCTTTGAAGTACACGAAGCGAAACTGCTTTTAACGCCTTAATGACTGTTCTTCCTCGAACTCATTTTATACCTGTGGCAACACAGGGAATTGAGACCCTGTAGCTCAGTTGGTTAGAGCACTTCTTTGATAAGGAAGGGGTCATTAGTTCAAATCCTAATCATACTCCAATTTCAGAGTTATGCTCTGGAAACGTTCTTTTACAGAAAATAGGGAAGGGAAATAAAAACAAAAAAACGAATGAAAAAAATAAGAAAACGAAAGCGTTTTTAGATTATAGATATAAGATAAGAAAAATAAATCTGGGTTTGTAAATATTATTGAGAAAAGTAGACCGTGAAAGCGGTGAAGAAGAAAACGATAATATGGTCAAGTGAAAAATAGGTTTATGGTGAATGTCTTGGAGCTGTAAGGCGAAGAAGGTCGTAGTAAGTTGCGAAAAAGCTGCGAGGAGGAACAAACATCCTGTGATACGCAGATGACCGAATGGGGTAAACCCGATGGGAGTGATCCCATCATTAATGACTGAACAAAGATAGGTTATTAAGGCGATACTGAGTGAACTGAACCATCTAAGTAACTCAAGGAAAAAGAAATCAAAAGAGATTCCGAAAGTAGTGGCGAGCGAAATTGGAGGAGCCAAAACCCTTAAAGGGTGTAAGAGGGCTGCATCGGCGTAGGACCGACAAGTTTAGAGAAAATCAATTTATAGCGGAAAGGTTTTGGGAAAGCCTGACAGAGAGGGTGAAATCCCCTGTATGCGAAAATGAATTGAACTTGTTGATGTAGTACCTAAGTACGGCGGGGCACGAGAAACCCTGTTGGAAGTCGGGTCGACCACGATCCAAGGCTAAATACTAGACAGCTACCGATAGAGGAGAAGTACCGTGAGGGAAAGATGAAAAGAACCCCTTTAAGGGGAGTGAAATAGAACCTGAAACCGTAAACTAACAAGATGTTATAGCCCGCAAGGGTGGTAACGTGCCTTTTGTAGAATGAGCCTGCAGAGTTATGTTGTGTAGCAAGGTTAAGGATAGAAGTTCCGAAGCCGTAGGGAAACCGAGTCTGAATAGGGCGAGTATAAGTTGCATGACATAGACCCGAAGCCAGAGTGATCTAGTCATGGTCAGGCTGAAGCTGGGGTGACACCCTAGTGGAGTACTGAACTGGGAATCTGTTAAAAAGGTTCAGATGAACTGTGACTAGGAGTGAAAGGCTAAACAAACCTGGAAATAGCTGGTTCTCCCCGAAATGCCTTTAGGGACAGCCTCATACAAAATTTTAGGAGGTAAAGCACTGGTTGGACTAGGGGCTTCACTGCCTCACCAAATCCATTCAAACTCTGAATGCCTAAAATCAACGTATGGGAGTGAGACTATGGGCGACAAGGTTCGTGGTCAAAAAGGGAAACAGCCCCGGACCCGTCAGCTGAGGTCCCCAAATACTGCTTGAGTGTAAAATGAGGTGTGGATACAAGGACAGCCAGGAGGTTGGCTTTAGAAGCAGCTAATCCTTTAAAGAGTGCGTAACAGCTCACTGGTCGAGTATACATCGCAGAAAAATGTAACGGGGCTAAGTAGTATACCGAAGCTACGGGTTTGTGCAGCAATGTACAAGCGGTAGGGGAGCATTCCGTGTTGAAGAAGGAGTACCCGTGAGGATTCTGGAGATATCGGAAGAGAGAATGCAGGTATAAGTAACGAAAAAGGGGTGTGAGATCCACCCCGCCGGAAACCCTAAGGTTTCCTGGGTCAAGGTAATCTTCCCAGGGTAAGTCGGCACCCTAAGACGAGGACGAAGGTCGTAGTCGATGGACAATCGAGTTTAAATTCCGATACCTTATATGAGATCGAAGGCAAGACGCATGAGGTGAAACCCAGCCAGAGAATGGTAGTTCTGGTCGAAGTATTCGAGCCGTTAAAGATTGATAGGCAAATCCGTCAGTCCAGGTGAGGTGCGACAGCGAGTGAAGCTACGGCTAAGCTGAAGTGGGCGTAATCAAGGTGCCAGGAAATACTGTCTAAGAATATGTCATATAAGACCGTACCGCAAACCGACACAGGTAGGTAGGATGAGAAATCTAAGGCGCTCGAGAGAACTCGCGTTAAGAATTCGGCAAAATGCACACGTAACTTCGGGAGAAGTGGTACTCGTAATCAAAATAAGAGGCGTCACAAAGCAGGTCCCAGGCGACTGTTTATCAAAAACACAGCCATCTGCAAATCAGCAATGAGATGTATAGGTGGTGACACCTGCCCGGTGCTGGAAGGTTAAGAGGAGAGGTTAGAGGCAACTCGAAGCTTTGAATTGAAGCCCCCAGTAAACGGGTAGTAACTATAACGGTCTCAAAGATAGCGAAATTCCCTTGTCGGGTAAGTTCCGACCCGCACGAGATGGTGTAACGAATCTGGACGCTGTCTCAACGCGAGACTCGGTGAAATTTATATACCGGTAAAGAAGCCGGTTACCCATAGTTAGACGGAAAGACCCCGTGAACCTTCACCGTAACTTATCATTGGTACTTGATTTATCATGTGTAGAATAGGGTGGGAGACTATGAAGCTTGGTCGTTAGATTGAGTGGGTCGGCAGGTGAAATACCACCCTTGATACATCAGGTTTCTAACCTATAGCCGTAATCCGGCATAGGGACAGTGATAGGCAGGCGGTTTGACTGGGGCAGTCGCCTCCTAAACAGTAACGGAGGTGCGCTGAAGGTCGCCTCATGTCGGTTGGAAATCGACACAGAGAGTGTAAAGGCACAAAGGCGACTTTAACTGCGAGACGTACATGTCGAGCAGATACGAAAAAGTAGGTCTTAATGATCTTGCGGTAGCGAGTGGAAGCACCGTAACTTAACGGATAAAAGGTACTCCGGGGATAACAGGCTGATATTCCCCAAGAGTTCACATCGACGGGAATGTTTGGCACCTCGATGTCGGCTCATCGCATCCTGGGGCTGAAGTAGGTCCCCAAGGGTTTGGTTGTTCACCAATTAAAGCGGTACGTGAGCTGGGTTCAGAACGTCGCGAGACAGTTCAGTCCCCTATCTGCTATGGGCGTTGGATATGTGAGAGGAGCTGTTTTTAGTACGAGAGGACTGAAATGGACGAACCTCTGGTGTATCAGTTGTCCTGCCAAGGGCATGTGCTGAGTAGCTAAGTTCGGAAAGGATAACCGCTGAAGGCATCTAAGCGGGAAGCCTCCCTCAAGATTACATATCCCCGAATGTTTAACATTCCTAAAGACTCCTTATAGACTATGAGGTTGATAGGTTGGAGGTCTAAGTGTAGTAATGCATTGAGCCTACCAATACTAATAAGTCGTGGCTTGACCATATTATCGTTTCTTTTTTTCATAAGTAAAAACATTAAATCTAAGATTGTAATTTAATTTCTACCTCCTAGTTTTTATTTCCTGCAATGAAAAACTGTTGTTTCGGTACAAAACCGAAACTTCCCTAAATGTTTGTTAATTTTGCCTAGTGGTCATAGTGAAGAGGTAATACCCGTTCCCATCCCGAACACGGAAGTCAAGCTCTTTTACGTCGATGATACTGCCTTTTTGGTGGGAAAGTAGAT
>BNJS01002421.1_pt1 | contig 59000 bp, 68 predicted proteins | sample 8540461 | NCBI WGS metagenome assembly BNJS01 (sample SAMD00202454, study PRJDB9452) | human saliva metagenome | isolation source: human saliva | place: Japan
GGTGGGGGGCTAATGTTCAGGTAGAGATATGCTAACTTGATGATTATTTAGTATCTTTCAATAGGTAATAACTATCTTGTAATTAGTTCCCTTAGAATTCATCAATCCGTATATTTAAATAAAATATACGTTCTTCGTTAAAAATAAGCTTTGGCTTTTTTTCCCTATCGACTGTTTCTTTTTAGGTCATTTAGTCTGCCTAAGTCCAAATTTTTCGCTGGTATATTTTTCTTGCCAACAGTGCACGTAGCAAATCTCCATCCAGCCCTAAACCTTTAATTACTTTTTAGCACCTTATCATTGGCATCTTTTTGTTTATACGTGGTGATGTAATCACTTAATGCTAAATTTGGATCAAGCTTGATATCGCCGGATTGCACATCGTGTAAAAACAACTCAGCAAATTTTTGATCTTCTTTAGAAAGCGTAGCAAAAGAGTGGTGTAGCTCCTCAAGTGCAGCAGCTTCTTCTATCCCGCCGATGGTTTTTAAGCCATTTTTTTCAAAACGGGCATTCATATAATTTTTGATCAATTTTATCGGTTTCGATTTCGTTGATGTGTGAACGCAAATCAAATGGCACATCATCGCTACCGCCACCATTGCTTAGATTCTCTTTAAACAAATCTTTATAACGAGCCAGCAGTTTATCGTAGGTTTCTTGATCGAAATTGAGTGTGGCAGTGATCACGCTGTCATCTTCCTGTACCACGTCATAGCTTGATTTTTCCCAAGAAAAGCCCAAGAGCCGAGCAGCTTGTAAGTGCTCATTGAGCTGATTGAATAGTTTGACAAACTTTGCGCATGAGGTTGTATCATCGGGGTTTTTTGAAAAATCCTCTAATCCTGCCCATTTGAAAATATCGGCAATATCGGCAAAACAGACATTCATTTTGTCGATAACCTTATCCAAATTATCGACAAACAGCCCCATAGGACGGTCGCCCGAATAAAGTTTTACGGCTCGCTCAATATTGCGTTGCATCGTATGCGGCTTGCGGTAATAGCGGATTAAACCAAAAGGCTTATCGGTTTTGTCGCATAAGCGGTTAGTACGGGAAAACGCCTGAATCAAGTTGGCGTAATCCAAAATTTTGTCTAGATAGAGCGTATTGAGCCATTTGCTGTCAAAGCCTGTCAGCATCTGATCGACCACAATCAACAAATCCAGCTGCTCGTCGGGCTTGATTCTCTTATACGCATTGATATGCGACAACCTATCCGACAAATCTGTTTTAAATCGGGAATAAGTGGCGTAGCCGAAATTTGTGTGGAACTGGGCGTTGTAATCGGCCAAAATTTCGGCAATCCATTCTTCTTTCTCATTGCCCTGTTCATCATTAAGGATATTTGGATCGAAAAAGAGCGGTCAGTTTCAGCCCGGAATTTTTGGCTTTAATTAAACGATAATAATTGACCGCTTCGGGAATGGAACTGGTGGCAAAAATGGCATGATATTTTTTGCCTTGACTGAGCCGCTGCCAATTTTCCAGCATATCGTCAATCACCGCATTAACATGTTCCGATTCTTGATATTGCACATTGGGCACATAATCCTCAATGCCTTTTTGATATTTGCCATTCTCATCATACTTGCCCGCCATCGGCACATCGTTCATAAAGCGGTTGTAGATTTCTTTCTTTTTATCATCGGCAAATACTTCGCTTTCATCTGCTGCTTTTGCCTCCTGTAAAGCAACGGCTCTGCGTAAATCGCTGTCTTTAAAGGTGCGGATATGGAAGGGGTGAAAGCCCAGCACATTTTCATCACGAATGCCGTCTGCAATCGAATAGCGGTGCAATTCATTGCCGAAAACCGTGGCAGTGGTTGAATTTTTCTTAGCGTTTTCTTCTTCAATCGGCGTGCCGGTAAAGCCGAAGAAAATCGCATTGGGGAAGGTGTGCTTAATGGTGAGCAACATATCGCCAAAAGTGGTGCGGTGGGCTTCATCAATGATAAACACCAAACGTTTACCACTGATTTGCTCGATGTCAGCCTCATTGACTCCTTCTTCCGCCTTGATATTACTCATTTTTTGAATGGAGGTAACGATTAAGCGGTCGCGGTCTTGTTTGCTTTTCAGCTTAGCGAGCAAAATGGCAGTGTTTTCCGTTGCCTGTACATCATCTTTACTATCGGCAAAATTCTGATATTCCTCCAGCGATTGCTTGCCCAGCTCAATACGGTCGAGCAAGAAAATCACCTTATCCGCATCTTTACGGCGGCTGATTAACTGCGCCGATTTAAAACTCGACATCGTTTTGCCCGAGCCTGTGGTATGCCAAATATAGCCGCCGCGCTGATTGCCCGAAGTCCAATCTGTCTTTGCCACCGTGTCGGCAATCTTGTTAACCGCATAATACTGATAGCTACGCAACACTTTCAGCTGCTCGTCTTTCGCATCGGCAATGGTGTAATCGCCGATAAACTGGTGTGCCATCGGAATCGAGAGGAAATGCGTCGCCACCTTATCCCAATCGTTCATATACACATTATTGAAATCCGCCCAACGGAAGTAAAACGCGGGGTTTAATTGACCGCTGGTATTGGCAAAATAGCGGCATTCTTTCGGCGTCATCGCCACAAACACCTGTACCAGGCTAAAAATACCCGAAAATGCGCCTGCCTTATGGTATCGCTCAATTTGATTGGTCGCTTGGCTGATGGGCACGCCTGAGCGTTTCAACTCAATATGAAACATCGGCATGCCGTTGATTAACAGCATCAAATCGCCTCGCTGCTTAGGGTATAAATCCGAACGAGGAGTAAATTGGGGCTGCTGGGCAATTTGATAGCGGCTTTTGCCGGCAGAAATTTCCTCACGGTCGAAAATATCCAACGATACTTCCTTGCCAAAATGACGGCTTTCCTCATTTTCACGCTTGATTGCCACCGTTTTTCCGTTGATAAAGCCGTTTAACGCATAAGGCGTTTTCAATGCCTGCACCTGCTCCAAAATCTGGTTCATTTCCGAGCGAATCAACGGCACATCAAGCTTGTCGATATGTTGGTTGGTTTTATTCAAATGCGCCTGCCAGTTGGCAATCAACTCTTCTTCGGTGGGATAGAGCAACACTTCCTTTTCCCAGCTTTTGGTGGTAAGCAAGGCAATCAGTGCGTTTTCAAAATCAGCTTCTTTATTAAACATTCTTTTTCTCCGTAAGGGCGCTACCACAATTTTTCAGACGGCCTCAATCATGGGCAGGAACGCCCGCCCTATACCAACATCACCGCCAACAGCCCTTTTTTGAGTTGGTTTAGTTTTTCGACCTCTGCCGACTGTAAGGCAATGGTTTCGTCCAATTGGCGGAAAAAGTTGCCAATGGCAGTTTGTTCTTTGAGAGATGGTGCAAAAAATTCCATTTGCGATAATGTATTTTTAGATATTTCTAAAAATGTTGAGCCAGACGCATTTTTTAAAGCATAGTTTTTAATTTTAAATCCCATGGCATAGAAAAAATAAACATCTAATCTTTTCCCCAACAACAAAAGATTGAAATCCTTGATTTGTAGATCCGTCTTTAGTAAGAATTGCCATATCGCCAATACTTGCTCTCGATGTAAAAAGTACCGTTCTATTTGCAGGGAGGATTTGGGCTGAACTTTTTTGTAATCCAAGTAGTGTAATTTTTTTTACACTCCCATTTGCATAGGCAGCTTCTCCAATTTCAGTAGGAGAGTACCAGTCAATATCACCATTCCAATATGCTGAATTCGTTGTATCAGGCGTACCTCCGCCAATAATTTCAACCTCTATACCCAACTTCCTACATTCCCATTCCCCCTCAAACCCTTTAAAGCGGATTTGCGGTATTTTTTCACCGTTTGCGGGGAACATTTTTGCCAGCATTGCCTTTTTAAGCTGACGTTTTTTTTCCAATACCGCACGGCTCTCAGCGATTTGGCTGTCTAAGCGACGGAAAAACAAACCAAGGTGGGTTTGTTCTTCGTAAAGAGGAAAATTAAATTTATAGGCTCTTAACTTTTCTAAAGTAATACGGGTAATTGCTTGCCCAGCCATTGAGCCTTTAATTTCATTTTGTCCAATAGGGCTTTGTAATACTTGACATAAAAAATTAGCATTATGTTTCTTTTGCTTTGGCCTTAATACAGCAACGCTGGATAATAATGAAAATTCTTCGTCAAGAAAGTTAATACAACAATTTCCTGTACTAGCTCCATCTTTCGTTAATAACAAATCTCCAAATTTGACTGAACAACGTTTATATATTTCTTGATGCTCTTTCAGCTGAAATATAAGAAACATCAGATAAATCTAAACCTGAATTTCTAATATTTTTTTCGAAGTTATATATTTGTATTCTCCATTTTGGGATTTTGGGGAAAAATGAGTACCATCACTAAGATATTCTGTTACTTCACCCAATACCTTTTCTTCCCAAGCATCAGTGAACCCTTTAAACCGCAAACGTGGCTCTTGTTGTTTATTCATTTTGTCCCCCTCAGCCTTTCAAAATTGCCTGCCATGCGGTAATGCCCTGCAAATCAAACTCGCTGCCGGTGAGTTCGTCCATCATTTGTGCCAGTGCAGTGACACTTTCTTGTTTACGCTCGCTGATATGCTGATAGGTGTCGGCATATTTGTCGCAAAGTGCGGTCAGTTTTTGGCTGAATTGCGCCAGCATGTTTTCAGGCAGCCTACGCATCGCCGCATTGAGCGGAACAAACCATTTTTGGCGGAGCAAAGCGAGGGCTTCGGCATCATCCAGGGCTTCAATAGCGGCTTTGGTTTTGCTGTGAAGCTCGGCACTGTCTGCTTTAATATCGGCTTTAATGTCTTTTTCTTCAGCTAATAACTCTTGTGCCTTTAACAACTTACTTTCTAAGCTCTCTTCGGGAAATTCATAGCCATGCCGTAATGATTTTAAATAATTGCTCACATTAGTCTTGCCATAAGTTCCATCTTTAGAAGCTTGAATATTTGTCCAATTAACTGCGCTATTTGATTCAATAAAAGCTAATTTTTCAGCCTTTTTAGCCTTGTTTGACAATAATTCCAGGTAATTTTCTAATGCGATTGTTTCTTCTGTTGTAACGCTTGCATAAATTACTTTGAAATAAGCAGCAATTTCTTTAGCAATAAATGCATCATTATCGTCATTGACATAAGGTCCGCTTTTTTCTTCTTCGCTCAAATCATCTAAAATACTCTGTAGTTCGGCGGCAATTTCTGCCAAGCGGGTTTCTTTGGCTTTTAGGGTTGCCAATTCCTGCGGCAGTTTGACGGCTTGCACCAATTCAAACGGCAGAATATGTCCTACCCAGCCGTCTTGTACTTCGACTTCTTTTTTGGTTTTCAACACCATAAATGGATCAACCTGCTTAATTGCCTGTTTGCCTTCAGTTTGAATCATCTCCAAATCGGCGGCAATGCCTGCCACATCGGCGCGCCATAGGTCATCGAGTTTTTGATAGGCGGTATAAAAATCCAATAAGGGCATTGCCTGCACTTTTTCCCGAATAAGTTCGGCGAGTTGCTGCTGGGTTTGGGAAATATTGAGCGTTTCCATCGGCTCAATCAGCAGGGTTTCCAAGCTGGCAGTGAAATCGGCAAAGTTTTGGGCAAATTGCGCTTGGTAATTCAGCACGCTGGCGTGGCTTTGCATGGCGGCTTTAAGATTGTCGGTTTTCGGCTGCACATAAGGTGTGCCGTTATCGGTAAATAAGGCCGTCTGTAAACCGTCAAAGGCTGCCCAATAGTCTGCAAACTGTGCCAGCTCGGCTTTGGGAATTCCGCCGTGTATGGTGGCGAAAATATCCCATTGCTCCGCCGGCTCGGCAGAATCGACGTAGCGTGGAATGTTGAGGTTGTAGCCGTTTGCCACAATTTCGGCTTTCGGCACAATGCGGGAAAAATTTAGGCAATTCCCGGCGATGGGTCACGCAATCGACAATGCGCTTGATGTCGCTTGCCTGCAAGTGGTTGTTTTTGCCCACTTTGATGAAATGCTTGGAGGCGTCAATCATCAATACGTCGTTACGTTCGCGCTCTTGGCGTAAAACGACGATGATGGTGGGAATGCCCGTACCGAAAAAGATATTGGCAGGCAGCCCGATAATGGCATCGATATGATTGTATTCAATCAGGTTTTTGCGGATTTTCTCTTCTTCGCCGCCCCTAAAAAGCACGCCGTGCGGCAAGACGATGGTCATGATGCCGTCGGGTTTTAAGTGGAAGAGGTCGTGCAATAGAAAGGCAAAATCGGCTTTTGCCTGCGGGGCGACGCCAAAGCGTTTGTAGCGGATGTCGCCTTCTTTGTCTTTGGGATTCCACGGCTGGGAATAGGGAGGATTGGATACTACAGCATCCAGATACAGCGGCTCGCCTTCCAGCGGCCAGTCGTCTTCTAAAGTATCGGCATTGCGGGTGAAAATATTGCTCGGTAAAATGCCGCGCATGACCAAATTCATACGCGTGAGGTTGTAAGTGTTTTCTTTTAATTCTTGTGCGTAATATTTGATGCTGTTGGCGCTTTTGAGATGTTTGGCAACGCTATGGCCGATGTTGATCAGTAATGAACCTGAGCCGCTGGTCGGGTCGTAAATGCTGATTTCTTCACGGTCTTTGAGATGGTCGGCAATGATCTCCGACATCAGCAAAGATACTTCGTGCGGCGTATAAAATTCGCCCGCTTTTTTGCCTGCGTTGGCAGCAAACATGCTAATCAGGTATTCATAAATAAAGCCCAATACGTCATAGCCCTGTTTGCCGTCCATCGGAATATCGGCAATCAGTACAAAAAGGTCTTTCACCGCATTGGTTTGGTTGGTGGCGGTATCACCCAATTTGCTCAAGCCTGATTCTAAGGTTTTGAAAATGCCGTCAAAAACTGTGATGTAGTTTTCTGCAATATTGCGGCTGAAAGCGCTCATTGCTGTGCGGACGTTGGCAATATTGAAATCTGAGCCTTGGGCTAACCAAGTTGAGAATAGGTGTTCGTAGCTGATGAAATAGCCGAGGTTTCTTTTGATATGGTTGACAAGCTCGCCGTTAGATTCGGTAAGCTCATCGGCAAAATTTGATTTTTCTAAGCCTTGTTCAAGGGCAAATTTCTCCAGTTTGTCGGACAAAAATTTGTAGAAAATAAAGCCTAAGATGTAGTCTTTGTATTCGTTCGCTTCAATTTTGGAACGCATTTTATTCGCAGATTGCCAAATTTTGGCTGCAAGTTGTTGTTTATTCATTTTTTCTCTTATTGGTTTTTGATTTTATACATATTGCGGTATTTATGATTGCTTGGTGCAGGCTTTGCTATGATAAACCATCAACACAGTGTTTACATAATTTACATCGTAGAGGCAGTATGATTCATCGATGCAATGCAAAATGGTAGGAAAGCTCACATTACACAAAGGCCGTCTGAAACTCAACTTTCAGACGGCCTTTTGATTTTAATTTTTTAGCAAAGCTAAAGAATATTTTTTTCCTATTTGGAAAGTATGTTGTTCGTAAATTGAGATTTATTGCTTAATCATTTATCCGTACAATCCGCATCATCAAATATTTTAAGGAGGTAATGATGAAAAAAATGCCTGTATTGTTTGTTGGGCATGGTAGTCCGATGAATGTGTTGGATAAAGAAAACCCGTTCAATCAGAATTTCAGCCTAATTACGCAAAAGTTTGCCAAACCAAAAGCCATTTTGATGATTTCAGCGCATTGGTACAGCAGCCGTTTGCAGGTTACGTCTGGCAAACACACTGAAATGATTTACGATTTCTACGGCTTCCCCGATGAACTCAGCCAAGTGCAATATCCTGCGCCCGGTTCTTCTGAGTTGGCGGAGCAAGTGCGGTCATTATTACAGCCGGAAAATGTTGAGCTGAACCCAACGCGTGGCTTTGATCATGGCGCTTGGGCGGTGTTGAAATATCTCTATCCTGATGCCGATATTCCCGTGGTGCAACTGAGTCTTAACCGTTTGCAATCGGCAGAATGGCATTTCAACTTGGCGAAAAATTAGCTGCTTTGCGAGAACAAGGCGTGTTGATTATCGGCAGCGGCAATATTGTGCATAATCTGAGGGCAATAAGCTGGGAACATATTGATCAAATCGGTGCAGGGTATGACTGGGCGTTTGCTTTTCGGGAAACAGTCAATCAAGCGATTACAACACAAGATGATAAAACTTTGGTGCATTATGATCAGCTAGGCGAAAAAGCCGAGCTTTCTGTACCAACCCCAGATCATTACTTGCCGTTGCTTTACATCATGGCATTACGCGAACCGGATAATCCTATTACGTTTTTCAATGATAATTTGATTGCGGGATCGCTTAGTATGACGTCGGTTTTAGTGGGGTAGAAAGGAAAAAAGTTAATTCACTTTGTGAATAGCGTGATATTGTTTTAGACGGCATCTTGTGTCCATATAAAAGCTACGATTTGAGACCTTAACAATCACTATTAAAATGTGCTCCGATGTTCTGTCTGCGCCTGTATGCGGCTTGGGCGACGGCGAGGCTGCATTCGAGCAGGTTGCGGTTTTCGTATTCGGATGCGGTGTGTGGCTCGGCTTGGTTTTGCTTCCAAAGCCTCAGTTGGGCGATGGCGCGGTACAGGCCGGTATCGTTGCGGAGGATGCCGAGATGGTGTTGGTTGAAGGCTTGCAGTACGGGGCGGCTGAATGTGTTTTGGAGGCCGTCTAAAAAGATGCCTGCTTCGGCGGTGGGGTTTTCAGACGACCTTTGGGGCGGTGCGGTTTGGAATGCTTGTCCGTCCACGATGGTTTGGGCGGCAAGCCTGGCGGTCACGACGCATTCGAGCAGGGAGTTGCTGGCGAGGCGGTTGGCTCCGTGCAATCCTGTGCAGGCGGTTTCGCCTAAGGCGTAGAGCTGCGGCAGGGAGGTTCTGCCGTAGGGGTCGGTTTGGATGCCGCCGCAGGTGTAGTGTTGCACGGGGCGGACGGGGATGGCTTGGCGCGTGATGTCCAAGCCGCATTGGGACAGGCAGTGCCGATGAATGGACGGGAAATGCCGGCGGACGAACGCTGCGGGTTGATGGCTGATGTCGAGCGAGACGAAATCTTGCGTTTGTTTGGCGATTTCGGCGGCGATGGCGCGGGCAACGATGTCACGCGGCGCGAGTTCGGCGCGGCGGTCGTAATGCGGCATAAACCGTTCGCCCGATTGGTTGGTCAGGATGCCGCCTTCGCCGCGCACGGCTTCGGAAATCAGGAAGGTACGGCCGTTTTCAGACGACCTTGCCAAGCCTGTGGGGTGGAATTGGATAAATTCGAGGTTTTCGACTGCGCAGCCCGCGCGCATCGCCATGGCGATAGCATCGCCCGTGCATTCGGGCGGCGTGGTGGTGGCGGCGTAAATTTGCCCGAGGCCGCCGCCTGCGAGTACGGTATGGCGGGCGCGGATGCGGTAGGTTTCTTGCGTTCGGCAGTCGAGGACGGTCAGTCCGCACGCTGCGCCTGACTCGGTTTGAATATCCAACGCCATCTGCCGCTCGCAAACGCGGATGTTCGGGCGGCGGCGTATTTGGGCAATCAGGCTCTGCATGACGGCTTCGCCCGTGTAGTCGGCGACGTGGGCGATTCGGCGGCAGGTATGCCCGCCTTCGCGCGTCAGGTGCAGGTCGTTATGATTCCGGTCGAACGACACGCCCTGCGCCAGCAGCCATTCGATTGCCGGTTTGCCCTGCGATAAGATGGTACGGACGGCGGCTTCGTCGCACAAACCTGCTCCCGCTTCCAAAGTATCGGTAACGTGTTTTTCGATGTCGTCCTCTCCCGACCACGCCGCCGCAATCCCGCCTTGCGCATGACGGCTGGCGGTGTCGTCCAGCCGGTTTTTGCACAAAATGACGATGCGGAACGACTCAGGCAGCGACAGGGCGAGCGTCAGTGCCGCCAGCCCGTTTCCGGCAATCAATACGTCGCAATCGGTTTGCATGGTGTTGTCCTTGTTTGAGAGGTCGTCTGAAACGGCAATATTGACGGCAAATCAGGCGGGTCCCATACCGTTGAACACATCCCCGCGCTTGAGTCCTGCCGCGAAGTCGAGCATACGCTGCAAAAGGCAGTTTGGCTACTTCGCCCAGCTTTCTGTCCAACAGGATTTCGTTGTGTCCGTTTGTCAGGGCGTATTTGATGCTCGCTCAGCGAATTCATCGCCATCCACGGGCAGAACGCGCAGCTTTTGCAGCTTCCGCCGTTGCCCGCCGTCGGTGCGGCGATGAATTCTTTATCGGGCGCCTGCTTTTGCATTTCGTGCAGGATGCCCAAATCGGTTGCCACGATGAATTTTTTTTCAGGACGCGATACGGCGGCCTTCAGCAGTTTACTGGTCGAGCCGACCACATCGCCCAGTTCGATGACGCTTTGCGGCGATTCGGGATGAACCAGCACCACCGCATCGGGATGCTCCGCCTTCAACGCCGCCAGTTCCTGCCCTTTAAATTCGTTATGGACGATGCACGAACCCTGCCACAGCAGCATATCCGCGCCCGTTTCGCGGCGGATGTAGTCGCCGAGGTGGCGGTCGGGCCCCCAAATCAGTTTCTCGCCGCGCGATTTCAGATACGACACGATTTCCAACGCCACCGAAGAGGTTACCACCCAGTCGGCACGCGCTTTCACGGCGGCGGAAGTGTTGGCGTACACCACCACCGTGCGGTCGGGGTGTTGGTCGCAAAACGCCGCAAATGCATCTTCGGGACAACCCAAATCCAAAGAACATTCCGCTTCCAAATCAGGCATCAGCACCGTTTTTTCAGGGCAGAGGATTTTCGCGCTCTCGCCCATGAAGCGCACGCCCGCTACCACCAATGTACCGGCTTCATGTTCCGCGCCGAAGCGTGCCATTTCCAGCGAATCACCCACGCATCCGCCTGTTTCCAAAGCCAAATCCTGAATCAGCGGATCAACATAATAATGTGCCACCAAGACCGCGTTTTTCTCCTTCAGCAAAGCCTTGATTTCATCTTTCAGATGGACTGCCGTCTCGCGGTCGGGCGTATCGGCAACCTTCGCCCATGCCTGACGTATTTGGCAGGCGGAAGTCGGCGTTTGAATGAGGGGCATATCGTAATCGAACGAGCGGCGGGCGGCGGTTTGCATGATGTTTCCTTGTAGCTGTTTTTCAGACGGCATAAAGGTTGGCCGTTTATATTTTGAAATATTTTTATATTATGCTCAACTTGAGTATAATATGCAAGGTCGTCTGAAAACCGCTTTGGTTTACAATAAGGTTTTCTCTTGAATGAAAGCCACGTATGGATGCCTATCCTGAAACAGCGGCCAATCCGCAAAGTATCGTTGAGCTTGTTCCTGTCCTGATCGCCATTACAAACGGCAGCTTGAGGGTTTTGACAGTTGCCCAGGGAGAGCTATTACCCAATGGCTTGCTTGCACCACTTCGCCACTCTCTGCAAGCAGGGGTCAGGATGTGGGTTGCCAAACAGACATCACAGCCTATGGGCTATGTAGAACAGCTTTATACGTTTGTAGATACGAGCCGCCAAAATGAACAAGGCCTGCCTGTCTTATACGTTAGCTATTTAGGACTGGTGCGCGAGGCAGCCGACAACATCCTGCATCCCGATGCGAAATGGCAGGACTGTTACTGCTATTTTCCGTGGGAAGATTTGCGTAGCGCGTAGAGGCAACATGAGACCATCGTCAGCCGCCTGCGCATTTGGGCAAACTCGGCGGATACGGAGGAAATGCGTCAGAAGCGGCTCAAGCGCATTCATTTGTGCTGGGGGGTAGAACCTGAAAACTGGTCGGAAGAATACGTTTTGCAACGCTATGAAATGCTGTATGAAAGCGGCCTGATAGCGGAAGCCGCCGAGCCGCAGACAAACTTTGATTTCGCGCTCACGGGGCAGCCCATGCGTCACGACCATCGCCGTGTACTGGCGACAGCCTTATCCCGCCTACGCGCCAAAATCAAATACCGCCCCGTGATTTTCGAACTGATGCCGCCCGAATTTACACTGCTGCAACTGCAAAACAGCGTCGAAGCCATCAGCGGCCGATTGTTGCATAAGCAAAACTTCCGCCGCCAGATTCAGCAGCAAAACCTCATCGAGCCGTCGGATACCGGCGTATCAGGCAGTAAAGGCCGTCCTGCTCAGCTTTACCGCTTCCGCGACGATGTCCTGCCCGATCAGCTGATTTCTGATATCGGACTGCCGCTGGGTAGCCGCTAACTGATTTTCAGACGGCCTCAAATTAAATTTTGCCTCTTCGGTGCAATATCAATATTTTTCCAACAAAGGAACCTTCATGTCGTCTGAAAACAATCTTCTTCCTCTACCCGATACCCTGTTGCGTCCCATGGTAGAACAAGCCTTGAGTGAAGATTTGGGCAGGCGCGGCGACATTACGTCCGCCGCCGTCATTGCGCCCGACAAAACTGCCAAACTTTTCCTGATCAGTCGTGAAGACGGCGTCATCGCAGGCATGGACTTGGCGCGTCTCGCCTTTCAGACGATGGATCCGTCCGTCCGCTTCCAAGCCGAAATCCACGACGGGCAAGCCGTCTGCGCAGGTCAGACGCTTGCCACCGTCGAAGGCAACGCCCGCGCACTGCTTGCCGCCGAACGAACTGTGCTCAACTACCTCACGCACCTGAGCGGCATCGCCACCGCTACCGCTCGCGCAGTAGCCGAAGTTGCCGGTTACAATGTGGACATCGTGTGCAGCCGCAAAACCATCCCACTGCTTCGCGTCCTGCAAAAATACGCCGTTAGAGCAGGTGGGGGTGTGAACCACCGCATGGGTTTGGACGACGCCGTACTCATCAAAGACAACCACCTTGCCTATTGCGACAGCATCGCCCAAGCCGTACGGCAGGCAAAGCAGGCGGTCGGACCGTTGACCTGCGTGGAAATCGAAGTGGACACGCTGGCACAACTGGACGAAGCCATCGCAGCGGGCGCCGAACGGATTTTGCTGGACAACATGGACGACGAAACCTTGAAAGAAGCGGCAAAACCGCTGCCACACGCAAACCGCCCACACACACACCATCTATTGTGAAGCATCAGGGCGGCATCGGCTTCGACCGCCTGAAGCGCGTGGCACAAACCTGGCGTGGACGGCATCGCCCTCGGCTATCTGACCCACAGCGAGCCGTTCGCTGGACATAGGGTTGGATTTCGTGGCTTAAATTTTTGAGTTTGCTATAAAGCAAAGGCCGTCTGAAATATAGACGTTTCATTTTTCAAACAGCCTTTTTTTAATTCCAAAGCAGAAGATATAAAAATTATGCAGGTTAGCTTCAACTTTCTATAACATGAAAGAGTAGGGCATAACTAAGCCATCATGTAAAAAGCCGTCTGAAACCCAATGTTCAGACGGCTTTTTACTCTCAAAATGATTAATTGATCATTACCATTTTCCCGTTATCCCAATGCGGATTGTCCTACCCGGCGCGGGCATGTAAGAACGGCTCATCGGGTCGAGGTAGTAGCGGTTGGTCAGGTTGCTGCCCACAAGCTCGGCGGTCAGATTTTTGCCGATTTTGTAGCGCAAATAGGCGTCCCATACGGCGACAGGCTGCCAGCGCATAGTATCGGTGTCCGCTTGAAGATTATAGTCATTGATACGGTTTAATTGATCGTAATATGCCTGCCATATGGTACGGCGGTTTTGATAGACACGGCTGTGGTAATGGAAGCGGATGCCGCTTTCCAGCTTGTTGCGGAAGAAGCGTCCGCCCAAATCAGCATCAACTGACCAGCGCGGCTGAACCATACTGGCAAGATAGCCTTTGTCGGTCAAACCGCCGTAATTACATTCGGGAGCAGGAATAAATCCTCCGCCAGTCAAGTAACTGGAAACATGTACACTGGAAACGGCAAAAGATTTGTCGCAGACTTTATTTTTCAGTGTACGCAATACGCCTACGCCACCGAAAAATTTGCCGGTATCAAAGCGCGCCTGCAATTCCACGCCGGTACGGATTTGTTTGTCGAATTGCTCGAATTCAAAATTCTCGTCCCTGTCGATGATATTTTTGGTTTTGTTGCGGAAGTAGTTGATGCGTAAATCCGCATTTTTCATTTTCGGAAACAGTCCAGTTAAATCATAAATGTAGCCGACTTCCCAGTTTTTGGCGTGTTCGGGCTGCCAACCGTATCCCATTCGTGCAAATGAACCCGCAGCAGTCGAGAAGCCATAAGTCCCCTCAAATATGCTGGGGAAACGTAGGGATTCGGTATAGCGCAGATAGGCTCGGGCATTATCGGTAAAATTGACGGCGGCTGAGAATGCAGGAGCCCATCCGCTGCCACCCTGTTTGCGGGCGCGCTGCAGTTCGTTAGGTGTAATAGGAGACCTATACATTCTTAGAATGTCGAATTTAGGTATATATTTTTGAACTACGCGCGGACTGTCGGGATTACTTGGATCATAAGCAGGATTGACAGCTTGACTATGCAACTCGGGAATGGCAAACCAAGGATGATTGGAAGGATTCAGACGACCTTTGTCGTCTTTTAGCCAATAGTACGTCAGCTTATCCAGCCTTGGTCTGTTTTCGTCATGATGGGGGGGTGAGATTTAATATTGCCACCCCTCTATCATCTATTTCGATACTGTCTCTTGCCGCATTGAATTCGTCATTGTTGATCGCATTCAGATAATCACGATATTCCTGCTCGGTTGCTACACGGGTAAACTGAAATACCTCACCTCGATTGACTTGTAAGGGATTGTTGTATTTGTCAAATCCGGTTTTCAACCGCTCGTTGTCGTCCTGTATCTTGAAGTTGGTATAGCGCGCTCCTGCCGTCAGAGTCAGCCAGCTCATCGGCTGGTAGCGGAAATTGAAACCAAAAATTCCATTCTCTGCGCCTACCGTTCCTCGGCTCGCCAAATCCTGTCAACTGTGTATTGTGGTAACTAATTGCCGTGCTTCTATTTCTTCTCTGTATTTGTCCAAGCCGTCATGGCTCAATTCTTCTGAAAACTCATTACGCGATCTCAATTTTTCATTTTGGAAGTCACCCATCAGAGTCAACGTCAGCTTGTCATGCAGCTTCATACGGTTGGAAAAATTGAAACCGTTGCGGGTATTGTTGGCATAGTAAGCATTGCCCTCTATGGTATTGAATCGCCCGTTGGTATTCGGAAGCTGTTCAACGACATCCGGTTTTTTCGTGTAACCTAATGCCTCATACATGCGCTTGGTTTCTTCATTGTAGGTATTCCAGCGACTCATCACAGTTTTCCACATCATTAAATTGTCCACCCTGTCTTCATACAGGGCATCGCCGGGTGAGCCACCTGCTGTATTGGTTTTGGATTTGGTACGGGTTGTCCACAATGATGCGCTCAAATCTATCCAGCGGCTGTCCTCGGGCTTCCACGCATAATCGATATTGTAGGAACGCTGCTTGACCCATGCCCTTGGCCACTCCCCAATTTTATTTAAATTGTCGGGCGTACTGAAAATCGGACCGATGACGCGTGAAGGCATGATTTCGCCGAAAGTAGAGTCGGTATGGCGCAGACCGAATTTCAAAGTTTGGCGGTTCGGTAGACGGAAGGTGGTTTTACCCAGCCATGATTTATTTTCTAGCGAAGTATTGGTTACCTCTCCTCCCGGATGATAAAAAAGTCCGATACGTGCAATATCGGGGGCGCCCAGCATAGCTTCACTGCCGTAAAATTTTTCGCCTCTTGCCGCAGCATCCGCAATCTGCCTGTTTAATTCATTGACCGTTTCCATCGTCCAAGGACCGATATAGCCGTAGCGCTCTGCACCTTTTTTACCGGAAAAATAATTGCCTTTACTGAGGTAGGCGTAGGCAAGCATGGCATCGAAATTGTCCTGCTTAGTGGCGGCGGCAATGCGGTAAGCTTTATCCTCCCCAAATCTATTGCGTCCGCTGAAACGCTGACTGACACGGTCGGTATCGTCCAACATCGCCCGCCAAATACCGCCGAGTGCGACAGCAGGCGCATCCAATGTCCGATAATCGACCGATTTCATAGACATTGGCACGTTGTTTGATGGAATTATTGGAAGCCTCCGCCTTCACTTCAAATCCGTATTTCTGCCCTTCGGGGACAATATCGTCGGCATCGATGGTCTTCAGGGCGACGGAGCCGCCTATGCCGCTTTTCATATCGCGGCTAAATGAGGGGCCTTTTTCGATGGAAACGCTGCTGATGATGTTGGGGTCAACGTAGTTGCGGTTGTTTGCACCTGCGTAGCCGCGCCAGACGGTAATCGCCTGCTCCGTGCCGTCGATGGTAACGGGAATCCGTCCCTGTCCCTGTACGCCGCGTATATTGGGATCCAGCGCGCCGCTGTTGCGCGCGTCGCCGCTGTACACGCCGGACATGCCGCTTAAAAGATCGGATACGGTGTTGCCTTTGAAGGTTTCGACCTCGTCTTTGCTCTTGTAAAGATTGACGATTTCGCGGACATAAACTCGGTTTTTACCGATTTCATCCTTATTTCGAGTTCCTTTGACAGTGATGGTATCGAGAATAACTGTCGAATTATCTGCAGCATAAACGGCAGGGACGAAACCAATGGCGGCGATACAGGCGGAGAGGGTGGTGACTTTGATCGGTTGCATAGAATGTATCCATATAACTTGATTGGTAAGGCCGTCTGAATGAGACAGACCGAATAGATGCGATTACACTCTGACTAAAAATAATACAAATAAGTTTGATTATTATTTATAATTTTTGAAATTCTAACTAATTTTTTTAATAATATGGAAATGTTTTTTTGAGTTTGAGGTAAATAGAAGGGTGAGGGGTAAGTGGAACAAACTTGTAGTTTCTAAACTTGCAAAAACTGCCTATTTGTTTTATAAATGTAAACCATTATTATTCAAATAATAAGGTTATGTAATGAAAAAGAAAGCGATTGCCTGTGTAGTAGGGGCGGTTTTTTCCGGACAGTTATATGCGGCTCAGATGCCGGTAGCTCAGGCAGAAATAGAGCCTATGGTGGTTACGGCCGACCGCAATGCGCAAACCTTGGATAAAGCCGCGCCGAATGTGTCGGTTGTCGGACGTAAAACCTTGAATCAAACCTCGGCGCAGAATTTGGACGATATCGTGATGTATGAGCCCGGCGTCAGCGTGCCGTCAGACAACAACCGCCGCGGTCATGCCGGTATCAATATCCGAGGCATAGACGGCAACCGCATTCTGATGATGGTGGACGGCGTGCGCATTCCCGAATCTTATGCAGGAGGCGGCTCCAACGGCGCGATTTCGGGACGCGATATGGTCGAAAGCGACACGCTCAAGCAGGTCGATATTGTCAAAGGTCCTTATTCCGCGCTGTACGGCAGTGACGCGCTCGGCGGCGTGGTGAATATGGTGACGCTTTCTCCGAGTGATTTCGTCGATGAAGGCAAACGCGGTTATTTTGGCTTGAAACACGGCTACCGCAGCCGCGACCGCAGCCATGGCGTAACGGCGACTGTGGCAGGTTTTCATGAAAACGCCGAAGGTCTGCTGATGCTGACGCGCCGTCAAGGTCATGAAACCGAAAACATGGGCAGCGATACCAACTACTCGACTGCGCGTACTGCCACCAATCCACAGAAAAACAATGCCTACAATATCTTGGCGAAAGGCAATATCGGCAACGAACGCCACCGCTTGGAAACTTTGTACGAACAGTATTACCACGCCAACGATACCGTGTTGGCAAACAGCTTGGGTTCGCAATCGCGCGGGCCGGTAACCATCGCAACATCTGAGAGCAATGCTCGCGACCGCATCCGCCGTCAACGTATCGAAGCAGGCTACCGCTACACTGGCGAAGGCCGTCTGAAAGAAGCCAACCTGACTGCCTATCAGCAAAAACTGCGTACGGAAGACGATGCCGTCGATGTGAGCATTACGCGTATGGGCGCGCGCCAATTAGGTAACTCGACCCGTTATTCCGACTACGGTTTCAATCAGACCATACGCGGGCTGAACGGACGTAGCGTGTGGGAGTTTGACGGCGCGGTCAAACAAACCGTCGTTGCCGGTGCCGAATACAAACACACCGAGACCGCCCGTCCGCGCGACAGTCTGACAGTGGACAATCTGACCGGCGCCGTCAGCAAAGTTTATGCAGGCAGCACCTATCCGAATAAAACCTTCCCCGACAGCAAGCGCAAAACGTTCAGCGTTTACGCACAAGACAGCCTGACCTTCGGCAGCGGCATCGTTCTAACTCCGGCCTTGCGTTACGAAAAAGACAAGCTGAACACGTCGACTGACCAAGCCTATCTCAATGCCAATCCCGGCGGAACGGCGACGCGCTTCAGTGATTCCGCGTTTACGCCCAGCCTGCGCCTGAGTGTGCCGATGGGTGAGCAGTTCACCGGTTTTGCCACTTATTCCCAAGGCTTCCGCACGCCGCCGTTTGACAGCGCGACCATGGCATTTGCCAACACAACCTACGGCTATGCCGTCATTCCCAATGCCAACCTCAAATCCGAACGCTCCAACAGCTTTGAATTGGGGATGAAGTTCAAAAACGAACGCGCCCGTGCGCAAGTCACCGCGTTCTACAACCGTTACCGCAACTTCATCAACCGCACTGAAATCGGTACCTCCACCGTTGGCAGACGCCCGATTATCCAGTACCAATATCAAAACCTTGATCACGTCAAAACATACGGTGCTGAAGCTTCTGCTGCCTACAAATTCCTGCCGGGCTGGCAAGTCTCCGGCAGCATCGCTTGGATGCGCGGTAAGCGGCAGGACGGCAAACCGTTGGATTCCGCTTATCCGCTCAACGGCGTTTTGGGTTTGGATTACACTCAGGAAAAATGGGGTGTTGGTACCAAGCTGCGCTGGTCGAAAAAACACAGCCGCGTCAGCAGCGACACTGTTTTCCAAGCGCCGGGTTATGGCGTATGGGATGTCGGCGCGTGGTACAAGCCGTTTAAAAACCTCGAAATCGGCGCAAACATTTACAACGTCGGCAACAAAAAAATACTGGCAGAGACGCAGACGTTGCTAAGCATGAGCCGTGCCAGTGTGATGGACTTGTACACCGAAACCTACCGCAATTTTTGCCGCAACCGTACAACTGAAGTTCTAATGTGATTCAACCGTTTTCAGACGGCCTGAGAAAACGAGCAGGCCGTCTGAAAGCATGCGACAAGGAAAAAAACAATGAAACTCAAACTCCTCCTGCTTTCCGCGGTTATTTCGTTGGCCGGCACTGCACACGCGCAACGCATCGTCGTGTTAACCCCCGATACGGCAGACATTGTTGCCGCACTCGGCGCATTGGACGAAATCGTCGGCCGCGATCAGACCGTTCAAAATCCGGCGTTGAAAAACAAGCCCAGTATCGGCATTCATCGCCGTCTGACGGTTGAGCCGATTGTGGCCGCCAAACCCGACATTGCCATCGGTTCATGGATGGCGCAGCCTGCCGATATTTTTGCCCACCTGCAAAAAGCAGGCATTAAAGCCGTCAATGTTGCGCCCGACGACAGCATTGCCGCCTATCCGCAAAGTATCCGCAACATCGGTCAGCTTATCGGCAAAAGCGCGCAGGCGGACAAGTTGGCCAGTAAGTGGCAGGCGGATATGAAACAGCAGCCTTCCAGCGGCAAACGCTACCTCTTCAGCTACGACGGGCGCATCGTATCGGGCAAGAATACCGCGCCGATGAAATCATCCGCCGCGTTTAGCGGTATCAATGCCGCAGTCGCCATTGACGGCCTCAAACCGATGACGCGTGAGGCATGGATAGCGGCCAAGCCCGACATCATTATCATTGCCGATCACAACACGGCCATGATAGGCAACGTCAAAACCTTTGCCGCACGCCCCGAAATCGCCGGCTCGCCTGCGGCGAAAAACGGCAAGATTTATTTGTGGAAGGCCAACGATATGTTCCGTTACGGGTTGGATACGCCGCAAGTGGTTCAACGTTTGCACGGTTTGGCGAAATAAATACGCCTGCTTCGAAAAGAGGCTGGATTGATGTTTGCTTTTTCAGACGGCCTCTGTTCAAACGCGCCCGCTTATTCCTTCTTTGTGCAGGCTTGTTCTCAAAATGCCGTCTGAAACCGTTATCCAATCCGCTTGAAACGCATTGCGCCATGAAACCGCATACCCTTACCCTCTGCCTGCTGCTTACTGCCGCCGCCGTTTATTTGTGTTGCGGCATCGGTTTTGGCGCGTGGGAATCGCCGTTGGCGATGGATGAAACCGTCCGCCAAATTCGTTTACCGCGCATCTATACCGCGCTTTTGGTTGGAGCCGGTTTGTCCGCTTCGGGTGCGGCATTGCAGGCTTTTATTTGAGAACCCGCTGGCCGATCCGAGTTTGATCGGGACGTCGGGCGGGGCGACCTTTAGGCGTGATTGTGTTATTGGCTTTGGGCGGTGGCGCGATGGGTGTGCCGGCGGCAGCTTTTCTCGGTGCATTGGGTGTGTGCCTGCTGATTTTGGCGGTGCACAAACTGCTCGGCGGCGGTACTTTGGGATTGCTGGTGTTGGGGTTTGTGTTGAGTGCGTTTTTCGGGCGCGGTGGTCAGCATGATTTTGTTTTTTTATCTGACGATTTGGTATTGCGCAGCGCGACCACATGGCTGTCGGGCGCCTTGCCGAAGCTCAGTTTCTCATCGCCTGTTGCGGCAATCGCGGTTATGTTGCCCGGTTTTCTGATTTTTGTTGTCCGCAGGCAGGCGGCTGGACGTTTTGATGACGGGGAAGATACGGTCGCCAGTATGGGTGTATCAGTTGGGGCTTTGCGTGTGCAAACCGTAATTGGCGCGGCATTGATGACAGGGCGGCAGTATCGCTTTCGGGCATCATCGGTTTTCTCGGCATGATGATCCCCAATGTACTGGCGCAAACCGTCGGTGGCAGCTGCCGCAAACTGATCGCTCTGTCGGCTTGGTTGGGTGCAGTGTTTTTGATGGTGGTGGACGGAGCGGCGCGCTGGCTGACATACCCTGTCGATCTGCCGGTCGGTATCGTGATTGCCTTATTGGGCGGACCGTTTTTTATGTATTTGTTTATCAAGCCTTTGAAAAGCCGTTGATGCCTAAATAGGCCGTCTGAAACTTTATTGCCCCATATCTTTTGCCATGCACACCTTATTTCAAATCTGTAATCTTTCCGTCCGCGTCCAAGACAAAACCCTGCTTGAAATCGATCAACTGGATATACCTTCGGGCATGACCGTCATTATCGGCCCGAATGGCGCAGGCAAATCTACTTTGCTGCGGGCCTTAATCGGGCAAACAGGGCAGGGGGGAATCACGCTTTTCGGTGAGGCCGTTGCGCCGCAAATCTGTGCGGGCAGGGTGGCATGGGTCGGGCAGCATGGCCGTTACAACATGCCGATGACCGTACGCGAATACATTGCGTTGGCGTCATTCGTACAAAAAGGCCGTCTGAACCATGAATGGGCGGACGAGTTACTCGATTATTTTGATTTGACGGCGTTGGCGGATAAGCGCATCGGCAAGCTTTCAGGTGGCGAGCAACAACGTGCCAACATTATCCGCGCCCTGTTGCAAAACGCGCTGAGTCTTTGCTTTTTGGACGAACCGTGCAACCATCTCGATATCCGCCACCAACATCGCCTGATGCAGTATTTGGTCGGGCATTCAAACCGTGCCTCATCAATAATGGTATTGCACGATTTAAACCTTGCCGCGCGTTATGCGGAACATATTATCTTGATGAGTAAGGGAAAAGTCGTTGCATCAGGCAAGATAGGGGAGGTGATGCGCCCCGACTTGCTTGAATCGGTTTACGGTTGGCAGATACGCCGTTGCGAAGATGAAACAGGGTTTTATTTCAGAAGCTGAGCGCCTAAAGGCCGTCTGAAAAACGATAAATAAAATTTATTGCATTGTTCAAAAATGAAACGAGATGGGACGATATTCCCGACTTGAAGCACCAAATTTTGTGCATTGCCCAAGTAACATGCCGATTTTCATCAAATAGAAATACATTTAATTATTTATAGAATACAATATTTTAAAATAATACTGATTTTTAATTACAAAAAATATTGACAAGAAAATGATAATGATTATTTAATATATAAATCTTACCAATAACTTTTGTTTATCATTATCATGGTACAGCAGCTTGTTTGGACTCCGAAACAATCCGCGCCCAAGGCATTTCCCGAACGTCAGGCATTAATGCCCGTTTGGGGCGGTGTTCCAATGCCGCGCCCCCAGTGGCAGAACATTTGGAAGAAAAAGCTTCCCCATGCCGCCGATGTGGACGCACTTGCTTATCTGCATATTCCATTTTGCGCCAACCATTGCGTTTTTTGCGGCTTCTACCGTAATGCGTGGAAGGACAGCCAAAGCAGCGTGTACACCGACAAAATTATCGAAGAAATGGCCGCTGAAGCCGAAGTCCGTACAGGTAAGGGCAAAATCCGAGCTGTTTATTTCGGGGGCGGTACGCCGACCGCATTGCTTACGGAAGACCTCGTCCGCCTGATTCGTGCCTGCTACCAATATCTGCCGCTTGCCGAAGACTGCGAGTTCACCATCGAAGGGCGCATGAGCCATTTCGATTTGGAAAAAGCACAGGCCTGTCTCGAAGCAGGGGCCAACCGCATTTCCATCGGCGTGCAAACCTTCAATACCGCCATCCGCCGCCGTCTCGGCCGTAAACACAGCGGCGACGAGGCATTTGAATATTTGGCAAAATTGTGCGAACTCGATGCCGTGATTGTGGCCGATTTGATGTTCGGCCTGCCCAATCAAAACCGATGAAGTTTGGCAAAACGATATTGCCCGTGCCGCCGAGCTGCCTCTGTCCGGTTTGGATACATACGCGTTCAACCTTTATCCCATGCTGCCCATCAACCGCATGATTGAAAAAGGCGCATTTCCGACACCACCGGGTTTCGATATTCAGGCAGACCAATATGCCTACACGGTTGAAACACTGCTGGAAAAAGGCTGGGAACAGGTCAGTAACAGCCACTTCGCCTATCCTGGCCGCGGCGAACGCAACCGTTACAATACCCTGATCAAATCCGATATTTCCTGTTTAGCGTTCGGCTCCGGAGCAGGCGGTAATTTCGGCGGTTTCAGCTATCAGGTGCAGGGCGATTTGGAGAGCTATCTTGCCACGCCGAAAGGCGAGAAAAACATCGCATTTATGAGCGGCCATAGCCCAAATAAAGCACTTCTCAGCAAAGTCCAGCACGATATTGAAACAGGCCGTCTGAATCCATCATTGTTTGACGGCAACAAAGCAGCGCAAAAGCTGATTGCCCAATGGCAGGAAATGCAGCTTTTTAAAGAACCCGACTCAGACGGTCTGATCCGTTTGAATACCAGCGGCCGTTATTGGTCGCCCACCCTTATCCGCAAACTCATGCTCACTCTTCCGACTCAAGAAAAGGATCAAACCATGCAAAAACTTTCAGCCGAACAACAAACCATGTTGCGCCAATCATTGGAAAAAAATCCCGGCCAAGTGCTGGAAATGCTGGTACGCAAAAACCAATGCAGTTTTGAAGACGTTATCCGTCGCCTGCCTGAAGAGAACGTGCGCCAAAACCGAAGGCAGCTGCATTGTCGAAATCCTCCAAGCCATCGCGAGCATGGAATGAATCCGTGACCTTCATCGCCCACACCCCCGATGCCATCGTCGAAGTCAGCGGCAAACTGCCTAACGGCAAAGTCGGCCGCGGTTTCTACAACTTTGACCATCCTGAAACTGACGGCGGCGTACACGGCCACATCTACTATGAAAACTGCGCCTCCATCTACCTTTTGGAACGCCCGTTCATGGGTAAAAGCCACTTGCTCGCTCAACTTTATCAACCGCAACGGTGGCGCCATGTTTAAAATTTTTGTCGGTCGCGACGAAGCAGGCGAGTTGAAACAACATCAAATCGAAGCCATGCGCAAACTGTTTGATGCCGCTTAAACAGTTTCAGACGGCCTGATAATCCGTTCCTTGTTGCATAGAGGAGCGGATTTTCTAACAATAAACATCTACCATACAAAGGAACCCCAAACATGCAACTCATCTTCGGAGCCAACGGCCCATCCGGCCGCGCCTATATTCGCACATTGACTGACTCAGCCGATGTCGTTGCCGTATTGAGAAAGCCGTCTGAAGACAGCTTTTTTTGCCGAACACAATATTCAAACCGTCGTCGCCGATGCGCTTGATGCCGATGCGCTCGATAAAGCGTTGGCGCAATACCGTCCCGATACCGTGATCAGTTTTGTCGGCGGTAAAAACGAAGAGGGCATCCGCAGCGATGCGCTGGGCAATATCAACATCATTGCCGCTACGAAAGCCGCCAATCCGCAAGCCCGCTTTGTACTGATTACCAGCATGGGCTGCGGTGAACAATGGGACATGATGAGCGAGCCGTTCAAACAGGCGCTCGGCGAAGCCATCCGTGCGAAAACAGAAGCCGAAATCTATCTCAAACAAAGCGGTTTGAATTGGACTATCTTGCGCCCCTGCGGCCTTGCCGATGGCGAAGATAATGCCTATACCTTGACACAAAATGCCCAAGAAATTCCGCAAAAATACATGACACGCAACGGCTTGGCCGCTGCTGTTGCTGCCATTGTCGTCCAAGCGGACAGCAAGGGCGAAACGTATAGCGTTGGTGCGGCTTAAACTGATTGAATAGATTGCCCACTTTCCATTGTTAAAGTTGGAGTAGGTAATTGATTAGGGGTCGATCAAACAATAAAGGATTTGCTGAGAAAAGGCTGGGAGTATAAATAAAAGGCCGTCTGAAAAATTTCAGACGACCTTTTATGTTTGAATTCTGTAAGTGATTGTACTACTGAGAGAAACAGGAGTTAGCAGGCTAAAATACTAGCATTATGAATTTAACATAATATAAATTAATTTCCTTTTCCCTATTCTTCTACAAATTCCGCTTATTGTTCCTATATGTTGAATGAGAATTAATGATACTCTAGAGGGTAAGTTAATAGTACTCCAATTTTTTTAGTATAAAATCAATGGTTTTTAAGAGAAATGTGACTGCTTAATTTACCACTTTTCCCTGAATGGCAAAATAGGGCGGGGTGAAATGTTTCTTTATCCCTTATTTCAACCGTTCAGACGGCCTTTCTCCCATTCATCCCATTCGCTTTACCATCGGCATTATCCCCGTTATCATACAGGGTTCATCGTCAGTCGGATATTCCCTTATGACCGCCCGCCAATCCTACCACCTCACCTTCGCCCGTTTCTCACCCTCACTTTCAGTCCGCTCCTTCAGCGCATCCGAAGCGGTCAATACCGCTTACCGTGTCGAAATTACTGCCACATCGACCGATTCCACACTGCCGCTGTCTTCCTACCTCAACCAACGCGCAGCATTTGAGATTCGTCCGCAGGAAGGCTTACTGTCGGAAGTGGTCAGTGCATTCGGGTCTGCTTCAGACGACCCGCCGGCGAAGCAATGGCAGGGCATTATTACTTCATGCGAGAAGTTGTCGGTATCCAAGGATGAAACCGTTTACCGCTTTGTTTTAGAGCCGCGCTTCGCAGCTTTAAAACATTTCCAAACTTCCCGACTGTTTCAACACCAAACCGTCCCCGACATCGTTGCCGCCGTCTTCAAACACCACGGCTTCTCCGGTGTCGACTACCGTTTCCAAAAGAGCCGCACCTATAGTGTACGCGAGTATGTCACCCAGTATCTCGAAAGCGACTTCGACTTTATCAACCGTCTGTGTGAAGAAGAAGGCATCTGGTATGCCTTTGAACAGCATGAACAACATGGCGACGTAGTCATCTTCGGCGATAGTCCCGAACATTACTTGCGCAGCCAAGGCTTACCCGTTTCCTACCGCCCCCATGCCGGATTGGAGAGTGTCGGTACCGAAGCACTCTTTAACTTAAGCATCCGCCACAACCCCATCATCGAAGGCATACGCACGGCCGACTATAACTACCGCAGTGCCGATACCGACCTCTTTGCCGAAACCGACAACAAACAGTCCGAAGAATCTGCCGACAATACCGTTTTATTGGGCAAACAGCAGCACTGGGGCCTTCACCCTAAAACAACTGACGAAGCCCAAGTTCAGACGACCCTGTTGAACGAAGCCGTCCTTTGCCGTCAAACCGTCGCTGCCGGCAGCGGCAACGTCGTCTCCATGACACCGATGAAGGTGTTCCAAACCGATGTCTCCTTCCCCGAAGCACCCGACGGCTGGCTGGTACTTTCCATGGAACACAGCGGCAGCCGCGATAGCGCCTACAGCCATACCTTTACGGCCATCCCCGCCCAACTCGTCTACCGTCCCGAACGCACCACCCCGCGTCCGCATATCGACGGTACCTTACCGGCACGGGTCACTGCGGCGGAGAACTGCACCTATGCCTATATCGACGATATGGGCCGCTACCGCGTCAAGTTACCGTTTGACCTGGACGAATGGAGTCCGGGCGGGGAAAGCCGTCCCGTCCGACTCGCCAAACCCTATGCCGGTCCCGAATACGGCATCCACTTCCCCTTACACGAAGGCACCGAAGTGATGCTGTCCTTCGTCCAGGGTAATCCCGACCGACCATATATCTCCGGAGTGATGCACGACAGCGCCCATACCGATCACATTCCTGCCGATTGGAACACAAGAAACGTCATCCGTACCTGGGCGAACAACAAACTGAGGATGGAGGACCAAAAGGGTCAAGAACATATTAAGTTGAGTACCGACTATCAGAAGTCACAACTTAACTTAGGTCATATCGTCGACTCAAATCGCGAGAAACGCGGAGAGAACGGCGAAGGCTTCGAACTCAGAACCGACGGTTGGGGCGCCGTACGGGCAGGTAAAGGCATACTCGTCAGCGCACAAAACCAGGATGCCAACGGCAAAGTGCTGGATATGGACGATGCCATCGCACAGATCGAACAAGCACTTTCCCTGGCCAAAAGCCTGAACAAAGCCGCCCAAACCGCCAACAACCACAACACCGATGAAGAAACCCAAAGGGGCCGTCTGAAAGACGCCCTCAAAGACCTGAAAGAGGCCGGCTTAATCCAAACCGCCCCGGCCGGTATTGCTACCGCGACAGAGCAAAGCCAACTGCACACCGCCAATGAAAACATCCACCTGATCAGCGGCAACCATACCGACATTACCGCCGGCCAAAGCCTGACCGCCCATGCGGCAGAGAGCCTGAATCTGTTTGCGCAAAGCAGCGGCATCAAGATGCAGGCCAATCAGGGTAAAGTGGAAGTGCAGGCACAGAATGACGAATTGCAGCTGAATGCACTGAAGGATGCGACGTTAACCAGTAGCGCAGGGAAAGTCACCATAGCGGCGAAGGAGGAGATACTGATTACCTGCAAAGGGGCGTATATCAAACTGAGCAACGGGGAAGTGGAGATCGGGAGTCCGAAGGTGGTGCGGGTGAGGGCGCCGCTGGTGGTGAGTGAATCGGCAAAACGAGATTTTGATTTCTTCTCTATCAAAGATTTTCCTTTATACAAAGCAAAATTGCTTGTGAAAAATAGCGAAACAGGAGAGCCCATAAAGCAACGTAAATGTATTGTCAAATTCTTATCCGGTGATAAAAAAAATATTATTTACAGATAATAATGGTTTTTTTGTATTTAAAATCATTACAATCCGATGTGGTTTCAGTACATGTATTATTTGAAGCTCCCAAAAAGAATTTTTAAAAACCAAATGAGGTGTAAAATGGCTGAAAAAAATACGAAATTAATTTTATCCAATAATCTTGATGTTAAAACAGATGAAATAACTGTGAATGATCGGGCTGCCACAAGGAAAGCTATTATTAATTATTTAGAAAAATTTTTACCAGTAATTTCTAAAAAAATAAATTTTTTTGGAGCGTTCGGAATGGGGAGCACGAGCGGCTAATAATGGTTTAGAAGATGAGTGGGATTACACATCAATAGTCATCCACCATCAAGGGAATTCACCACAACATATATGTTCTGCAACGTACGGTGCTTTACGTGAAGTACAAAATAACCACATGGATAAAAAAGATTTTTCAGATATCGGTTATCACTACGCAGTAGATTGTACAGGAGTTATTGCAGAAGGCAGAGATATAAGATTCAAAGGTTCTCATGTTAATAAAAATAATGCTAAAAAAATAGGTATTCTCTTATTAGGAGACTTCTCAAAACCAGGAGAAGCTAAACTTTCTTTTAAAGATTTTAGTACATGGACTGATCAATTTGATTCTGATTATATGAGAAAGATACCTGATGCACAATTAGCTGCTCTAAAAGTCTTAATCAAATGCCTGAAGAATTTTTTTGAAATCATAGAGTTAGGAGGACATAAAGAATTTGCTTTATCTGACGATACTCGGACATGTCCAGGTAGTGTTGTTATGGAGAAAAATAGTTGAGTTAAGAAAAGAATTTAGATTAAATAAACCAACTAAAGTTAAATAAACAGATAAGGAAATTTTTATGAATAAAATGCTATTTTTTTATTTTTTTATTTTATTGTATTTGTTTATCGGTATTGTTTATAGTATAGGAGAATTTGATAATAATTATATTATTTTTTTAAAAAAACCGTGGTCATTTCAGAGCCTATACTATGATTCCATTGGGGAACGTGATATACAAGATGTACCTAAAGAGCAATTGAAACAATTCCTATTATATTGTGATGCTAATATTTTTGATCAATTTCCATGTACTGTAGAGACAAAAGAGGAAGTTAAAAAAAATATTTGAGTGAACACTAATTTTAGAGATCCAAAATCATTATAGAAAGCAGATAACCATCTCTAGAAAAAAACGAAAAACTTACGGAAAATGAAAGAAAGATTTTTACGTCAAATCTTTACTAATCCACGCTTTCCATTAGATATGGATAAGATTACAATTTATGAAAATAAATTTTTTTGAATATTGATAATGCTATTACGCCATGGGGAGATATTAATTTTCCCCCGTTCCTATTTCTCAAAATCGTATGCCAGATGGTCAATATCACCATTATTATATGGATGATTTTACCCTTCTTTATGAAAAACGAACAGTAGAGTTAGATGCTATTTTAGATTCACAAAAGAATGTAGTTGTTTTTTTCACCTGAACTTGAGGAGGATGACTACATTTGGGAATTTCTTCTGGGAGTTTTTAAAAAGTGGAGAATATCTTCATGAATATGATGTTAATATTTATTGCCAATATCAAGAATGGGATAAATTTAAAGAAGAGTGCACAAAGAAATCTATAGAACAGCAACCTAAAAGTAAAGAAAAGGTTATTCTTGCTGGACAAAATACAGTTATTATTCCTAGAGCACTATCAGATAAAGGAACATTTTTCTGTAGCTGTTCGAACAGGAAAATATGAAAGAGAGTCTTCAGTACTATGGTTGTTTTGCTTCACGAATGGGGAGTTGGTTGTAAAAAAATAGCCTTACTGAAACAAACTCAAGGTTTACAGAGCTTTGCGACTCTAACTTCGATAAATCTGAGTTATATTAAAATATGAAATTTATATAAATTTGTTAAACCAATAGTCACCTCAGCTCGCTATGTAATCTTTTTATTAGAAAAAGTTTACTAAATTAAGTTTTTTTAAATACACTGTCTATAAAGAAAAACTCTGTCTTAATGGTATCTGGTGCTGAAAATAATTAAATAGGAAGATAGTAAATACCTAGCGGTAGTAGGAGTCCGCGCATTATGATGCAGTTTGGCGCTGAGAAGAAAGATGAGACGAAACGCAGCGAAGCCGAAATCTTTGCTATCTGGGTACCGTATTGCCTACTTTAAAACTAATTAAGTAAATTTGATAGGAAGGCCGTCTGAAAAAAATACCATGTTTTTCAGACGGCCTTCTTCTCGTTTATCCCTTTCCCTTTACCATCAGCACTATCATAGATACTATACCTTTATCATGATATTATGTTTTGCTGGAATAGCGAAGTCGCATACAAATACCGTAGCTGCAGGGTGAGTTTCTGCGCTTATATCCCATCCTTTCTCGATTAAATTGACTATTATGCATAAATCCCTCAAATACACTTTGATTGTTTTAGGCTTTCTGGCAGCAATGTTTATTTGCTTTCTCCTTTGGTTGCAATGCAATCCCATCCATATAGGCGGTGCAAACGGTCAGGTTAAACCCGCGTATTGCAGCATAGGGGAAAAATGGCAAGAAAAACAACGGAAGAAAGAAACCATGAAGACAATTGAAGAAATCAAAAAGAACCTAGAGTTTACCTGCGTGCATGAAAAACGCCCACCTCTGTCCGAGGAAACACAGCAACTCTACAACTACGCGCTGCACCGTGATTTGAACCATATGTGGCCTGGACAGAGGGGGGACGGTTTTTGGGATGAACTATTGCCGTATTACCGCATTGCCGCCGCTAATGGCGATTATAAGGCAAACGTACGACTGCAGTTCCTGCTCAGCGATGGCTGGACGAGGGTTCCCGATATTGAGGCTGAAACTGAAGTTCACAAGTTGTATAAAATGCTTCACAAACAACTTCCAGCTACCGCCTACTATCTGCTTAAAGGCTATATTGAAGACAGCTACGGTGTCAGTGCCCCTCCCCCGACAGTGAGCTGGCATTTTTGCGTAAGGCTGCGGATATGGGCAGCAGGGATGCACAATATGCACTGGCGGAAAAAATAGCTTGGGTTGATGACGAACCGACACGGCAATTTAGGTTGGAATTGATGCGGAAAATCTATCAATGCGCCTCTGAACAGGGGCAGGGAGATGCCTCTGTTAATTTAGGGATTAATTTACAAGGGAGGAAAAGGTACAACGAAGCAGTAAAGACATTTCATCAAGGAGTCAAAAATGGAAACTCAATGTCGGCAAGCTTGATTTCTCAAGGTTTTGGAAGAGATGACGCAAATACTTCTGAAGGTACTTCATATTATTTAGACTTAAAATTTGACTTAGAACGCGCTCGTCGTTATGACACCATCAAAACCTATCTTTCAGATTACGAATTCATGTCGCCGACCGTTCCTGATTTGGATGACATCGTTCCGTTACCGCCGGCACCTTTACCCGAATGGGACGGCAAAATCGCCTTTCAACGCTGGGTAGAGGGGAATGAACCACCAAAACCCTCTGATGAGTTGATAAAGAAGCTGGCGGATAAAGCAGGCTTGGATGTAAAAACTGGGCTACCATTGTAAGGATCATTCAAAGTTGGAGGAGTCACAGATTATCAAACTATTTTTATCAGTCTAAGCCACTTTACCAGAGAGAAAAGTTTGTAAGCTTATTTGAAGAATGGGTTAATGTCGTCTGAAATCTTTTCAGACGACATTTATTTATGAATATCGCTTGAAATTGTTCCAAGCAGATCTGCCTACATCGACGAAATGGGACGCTACCGTGTCAAACTGCTGTTTGATTTGTGTGTTTGGCGATCATGGCTTGTGCGGTTTGCTGGAAGAAGGTGCTCATGGAAAATCCCCTAAATGTCTTGATGGGAATTTAGGGGATTTTTGAGGGAATTTTTACGAAAGGTCTCAGGCCGTCTGAAAAATTTCAGACGGCCTTTTATGTTTGAATTCTGTAAGTGATTGTACTACTGAGAGAAACAGGAGTTAGCAGGCTTAAAATACTAGTATTATAAATTTAACATAATATAAATTAATTTCCTTTTCCCTATTCTTCTACAAATTCTGCTGTTTTGTTCCTATATGTCAAATGAGAATTAATGATACTCAAGAGAGTGTGCTCATAGTACTCCAATTTTTAGTATAAAATCAATAGGTTTTAAGCTGTTTACTGTGACTCTACCACTGAATTAATGAAGTTGCAGGCTGTTTTTTGCTTTTCAGACAACCTCATGGTTTAAAGAGGTCGTCTGAAACCCTAAAAAGCAGTAGGTAGGCTTGGTTAATAAATCAAATGCTTTAGAAAAATGAAACGGTTTGTTGGGTCTCAACCCAAGCTAGGCTTGCTCAAACAACTGCGTAAACAGGTGCATTTTGATGAAATTATGGCGGGGAGCTATATTTTTGATGAACAAAAACAAGCCCAATCTTATACGATGTTAAAATCGATTGTGGATAAGCAATCGTGATAAAAACATGGCGAGATCATCTCGCCATGTTTTATGCCTAAACCATTTTCGACAACAAAATCTCCTTCAACTTGTTATACACCCACACCACTCGCTCGGCAACAATCGTTTGTATGGTCGATATAAATAAAAGCTGCCATTTTTGCTTTTCAATTTCAGGGAAGAGTTCCACCAATCGACAGTTTTTCAAATAGGGATCACAAACGCTGTTTATAAGATAAGAGCAAGAGCGTCCAGCTAGCGCCGATTGCAGTTTGCTTTGCACAGATGTATAGACTGAGACCTTTGCAAAATTCCTTTTCCCCCGATAGCCGAAACCTAAACACAGGTTTTCGGCTGTTTTTATTTCAAATATCCACTGATTCTACTCAAATACCCCCTTAATCCCCCCTTGGATACCTGATAATCAGGCATCCAGCCGCCTTTTAGGCGGCAACAGGCGCACTTAGCCTGTTGGCGGCTTTCAAAAGGTTCAAACACATCGCCTTCAGATGGCTTTGCGCACTCACTTTAATCAGCCCGAAATAGGCTGCCCGGGCGTAGCGGAATTTACGGTGCAGCGTACTGAAGCTCTGTTCGACCACATAACGGGTCTTCGACAAATATCGGTTACGTTTGGTTTGCGCTTCCGTCAGCGGATGTTTGCGGCAGGCTTTTCGCATTATGTGAGGAAAATTAGATGGAAATTATTGGTGTGGGTAAGGGTGGGAAGGGTTTACCTGTTGAGGTCGTCTGAAAAGTATAGGCTGCTTTTTGGGTTTTCAGACGACCTCAAAAGCAGCCTGTACCCAGGTATCTTGGATTAACTAACGCGAGCTATCTGCCAAATACTTTCCGCCAGGCATTTGGATTGATTTTAAACTTGGCTTTAAACTGCAAACGTAGGTTTGCCGCACTGCCGAAGCCGCTTTGTTCGGCGATGCGTTCTATCGGCAAATCCGTATTTTTTCCAATAAATCCTGCACCTGCCATAGCCGCTCTGTGGTGAGCCATTCACCGAAATTCATGCCTGTGGCTTGAGAAAAATGGCGGATAAAGGTACGACGGGAAACAGCTAATTTTTTTGCCAAATCGTCCAAGCGGTATGAGGTGGCAAGGTTTTGGCGCAGTTCGTCCAATAAGTGATTGATTTTGTCATCGGCGGTACGACGTTCGACAGGTCGGTGGATAAACTGTGCCTGCCCGCCTTCGCGGTGTGGTGCCGCAACCAAGGTACGGGCAAGGTCGTTAGCAACGGTTGCACCGTGGATTTTGCGGACGAGGTACAGGCAGCAATCCAGCCCGCCCGCCGCACCTGCCGATGTTAAAAAGTTGCCGTCTTCCGCATATAGGCGGTTGGTATCCAGATGAATTTTAGGGAAACGGCGGACAAAGTCGTCTTCGGCAAGCCAGTGGGTGGCAGCGGTTCTGCCGTCTAAAAGTCCTGCGTAGGCAAGGGCGTAAGTGCCATAACATAGGGCGGTGATATGTGCACCACGTTGTACTGCTTTTTGTAAATGTGCGCTCAACTCGGGTGTCGGGGCTTCTTCAATATTGCGCCAGCCTGCGATGACGATGATGTCGGCTTTTTCCGTCAAATCCAAGCCGCCGTGTACGGGAATGCTTGCGCCCAGTGCTGTGATGGCGTCTTTTCTGTTATCGGAACAGATTTTCAGGTCAAAGAGCGGATTGTTCCGATAGGTCGTCTGAAAAACAGAAAAGGGAATGTTGAAGACAAAATCATTCATGCCCGATTGAGCATATAGCACGATTTTGGGGGCAGTTTGATTTTGGCGAAACTCGTTACGCTCGTTTTCAGACGACATTTTGGCACTATCCTTGCGTTTATTGGCAATATTGCCTATTTTAGCCGATACACCTGCCGCTTAAAAATACGCTCCATGATTTTTTTAAGGAGCAACATCATGAAATTCAAGCAATTTATTCTTGCCACTGTTTTGGGCGCGACAGCCTTTTTCCGCCTGGGCAGACGATTCATACCAACATATCCGTAATGCTACCGCCAAGGTCGAATATGCGGGGCAGACGTTTTTTTGATTGACCCGTTTTTTTCGCACCCAAGCACTCCATGAACGGCTTTTGCTAAGACGTTCAACAGCCAAGCCAAAATGCCGCTGGTCGGGTCGCCGATGAGCGTGAATAAAATTTTGGACGGTGTGGATGCAGTTATCGTTACCCATACTCACGAAGACCATTGGGACGAAACCGCCGCACGTTCCATTCCGAAAAAAACCTGCCCGTATATGTGCAACACCAAGCCGACGCGCAAAAAAATCCGCGACCCAAGGCTTTTACTGATGTACGCGTGTTGAACGGCGCGCTGTCTTCAACGGCGTAACCATCAGCAAAAACTCATGGCGTACATGGTACAGAAGCCATGTATGCCAACCCTCAGCTAGCCGAAATCTTAGGTGATGCAATGGGTGTGGTATTCCAAAGCAACGGACACAAAACCGCTTATATTATGGGTGATACTGTGTGGACGGCAGATGTAAACAAAGCATTGAACCGTTACAACCCGATTATCTGATTATGAACACGGGCTACGCGCTGATTTCAGGTATTTCAGACGGCATTATTATGGGGACGGCTGATGTATTAAAAGCCAGCCAAGTCATGCCTAAAGCCAAAATCATCACCGTACACATGGATACCGTGAATCATACCGCCGTCAGCCGCGCCGATATGCGTAAATTTATACGCGGTCAAGGCATTGAAAGCCGTGTGAATGTTCCGGAAGACGGAAAAATTGTGAAGCTAGATTGATAAACGGCTCATTACCCTAAAGCAGCCTGCACTTTGCTTTTTAAAGTGCAGGCTGCTTTATTTTTTCGCCGCTTTTATTAAACCGTCCAACCATGCTTGATAGCCGTTTACCATTGGATTCGGCACGGTTTCTGCCAAACCTTTTGCGAGTTTGCCGATTTGGCTTTCTTCGGTTAATACATGCACGCGGTTGTTCGGCAGGCTTTCTAAAATCCAAGCGCCGAAAATTAAAGTGGTAGTGCTGGCGATTAACGAAAGCATCGTACAAAATCAGCTTGAACTGCGCCAAATTGACTTTGCGTTGGTAACACCTGATTTCCAAGCACCGGATATTCATGCAAAAAAATCTGTATGACGAACGCTATATTTGTACCGTTCGCCACGATCACCCAATAGCCCAACAATCCCAACTGACCCTTGAGCAATTTTGCCAGTTAGAGCAAGCCTTGATTTCCTATTATGGCGGCTGCTTCAGCGGTGTCGCCGACCAAGCCCTGAAAGCGATGGGACTGTAAAGAAATGTCAGCCTGTCGGTATAAAACTTTATTGTCTTGCCTGAATTGCTGGAGCAAAGCGATTTATTAGCGTCGTGCCTGAGCGCTTGATTATTCATTTAAACAATCTCAAACGCTTTGAACTACCTCTTAAAATTCAAGGCTTCACCAAAACATTGATTTGGCACGAACGGACCCATAAAGATCCAGCATATCGCTGGGTTAGGGAGTTAATTGAAAAGGCTTGTTTGGTTGACGATGAAAAATAAGCTACTTAATGTCCTATTTTGTATTCCTTTCACTCATATTTTTTCCCAGTTCCTCCACCAAAAAATCTAAAAATACGCGTAGGCGAAGATTGACGGCTTTATCGCTGTAATAAACAGCATTGAAGGGGAGCGTTTTATTGGAGGTTTGTTCAGTAAGTAGGGGAATTAATTTTCCTTCAGCGATGTCATTGTCTACCAAAAAATCTGATAAACAAGCAATACCACAACCTGAAAGGCACAATGATCGTAAGATTTCACCACTGCTGGCGGTAAAGTGCGGTGAAATTTTATAGGGATTTCCTTGAGCATCTAAAACCGCCCATGTATTTAGAGAAGTAGGCTCGGTGAAGCCTAAACATTGATGATTGGCAAGATCTTCAGTTGATTGTGGTGTACCGTATTTTACTAAGTAGTCTGGACTGGCGACTACACAGAAGTGGCTATCAAACAAATGACGGGCACGCAGCCCTGAATCATCCAATTCTCCAGCTCGTAAGGCAATATCGACTTTGCGTTCAATTAGATTGATATAGCCTTCGGAAGAAACTAGCGAAAGTTGAATATGTGGATAGCATTCGTTGAATTTTGCTGCCAGTGGCACTAGCAGATGTAACACCATCGGCATAGCAGAATCTACCCGTAGTATGCCTTGTGGTACTTCGTGTACTGCCAGCATTTCAGCTTCTGCCGCCGCCATTTCTTGTAGAATTTTCTGTACTTGGCGAAAATATTTCGAACCTTCTTCTGTTAGTCTTAGCTGTCGCGTGGTACGGTTGATGAGGTTCACGCCTAATTTCTCTTCTAGTCTTTTCACCACGCGGCTTACCGCAGAATTTGCCATCGCTAGCTGCTTGGCTGCTCGGCTAAAACTGCCATTTTCGACTACTTGTACAAATACTATTAATTCTTCAGAAGTTGTTTTCATTTTATTATTCTGTTTAACGCAAAAGAGTTTTTTTATTTTTGCACTTTTTTTAAGTATAAAGTAAAAACGGCATAATAAAGTCCTCTTTGGATTATTATTTTAGGAGCAAAAGATGAATATTTTATTATTAGATGGCGGTAAAAATTTCGGACATTCACATGGCGAGTTGAATCACACGCTTCACAAAAAAGCGAAAGAAGTTTTGACCGCACTTGGACATGATGTAAAAGAAACCGTGATTGATGCCGGCTATGATGTTGAAGCAGAAATTGAAAAATTCTTGTGGATGGATGCCGTGATTTGGCAGATGCCAGGCTGGTGGATGCACGAGCCTTGGACAGTGAAAAAATACATAGATGAGGTATTAACCGCCGGACACGGCAAACTTTACCACAGTGATGGCCGTCATCGTGTCAATCCAACCGAAGGCTACGGCACAGGTGGTTTGTTGCAAGGCAAAAAACACATGCTCTCGCTTACTTGGAATGCGCCGATTGAGGCCTTCACCCGAGAAGGCGACTTTTTCGAAGGCAAAGGTGTGGATGCGTTATATATGCACTTTCACAAACTCAACGAGTTCATCGGCTTGACCCGTCTGCCGACATTCTTATGTAACGATGTGATCAAAAATCCACAAGTGGAACAATACCTAGCAGACTACCAAGCACACTTGGAAAAAGTATTCGGCTAATGGCAAAAAAGGTGGGTAAAAATGCCCACCTTTTTTATTATTGATGAATAGTTGTGATCATTGTAAATGAGCCACATCGTTAAGCTGCTCAATATGAAAACCGCTTTCACTATCGTATTTCACAATACTGATTGAAGTATGCAACAATGACACGGATTTACCCTCATCACGATGGTTTTCCCAAGTCGCTCCGCCTAGTAAGGACAATAAAAGCCGCAAGGTATGACCATGCGATACCACTAAAATATTAGCGCCCGATTGATGTACCTTAATGATGTCGTAAAGGGCGGCCATTGCACGTACTGCTAATTGTTCAAAGGTTTCACCACCATTGCTTAATGCTTTATAAGCTGCCGGGTCATTAGTCAGTTGTTTGAATTCGGTTAGTTTCCGCAGGTCAGCGATCTGCATACCTTCCCAACTTCCAAAAGATTGTTCATTTAGTCCACAGTGCTGAAAAAGAGGGATGGGACGCTGGCCGATAATATGGCTAGTCGTATCAATGGCACGTTGTAAAATGCTGGAATAAGCAGCGGTAAATTCTACTTGTTGTAGCGCTACGCCGGTTTTCTGAGCTCCTGTAATTCCTTGGATGAAAAGAACAGGTTGCACTACAACCGTTTTGTTATTACAACTAAAAAGGATGCTTGGATGAAATTGAAAGAACCGGGGATTTAACAACAAGGGATTTATTGAGAAAGCTGGAGCATTTGATAAAAGGCCGTCTGAAAAACCTTTCAGACGGCCTTTTACTTTTGAATTTTGTAAGTGATTGTACTACTGAACGAAACAGGAGTTAGTAGGCTAAAATGCTGCTATTAGGAATTTAACATAATATAAATTATGCGAACTTTAAGTTGGTATAATATTAAAGTCTATTTCACAAATTATGGCCACAACCAAGCCCATGTGTTTCGGCCTTCTCCTTGCAGTAAAACTAAAGTTCGGCAAGCTGAGGCTGTGTTCATGCATTCAAAGCCGATGCCGTAAGCTGATAAGGCTACGGCAATTTTGGGATGCAGAAATTTTTGTTTTGCTCCTGTACCTATGATAATGACTTCTGGACGGTTTTCTGCTGTTTCAATTGCTGATATAAAAATTTGTTCGTTTAATTCTTCGATGGTTGTTTGAGGAATGATGCTCACTTTGCCATCTTGCCAGCAAATGGGTTCTGAGTATGTTTGTTCACCGATTTGCAATATGCCTTGTGAGGATGAAAAAAATGATGCGGTTTCATCAATATGGTTTTCTGTGATTTTCATGGCAATTCCTGTTTTTATGGTAGAACGATTTTTCAGACGGCCTTGGGAAACTTGCAAAAAAAGGTGCAAAATCAAGCAATATCAGGTAGGATTCAACGTTTGACCTTGTGCATTGATGCTTTGCTCTGAATTTACGATTGCAAGCGATTATAACAAGCCTTGGTTTTTCGTGATTATTTTAAAGTATCGGCTCAAAAGGAGACACAATGAAGCCAGTAAATATCGGTCTTTTAGGTTTGGGGACAGTCGGTGGCGGTACGGCCACTGTATTGCAGGACAACGCTGCGGAAATCAGTCGCCGTTTGGGACGTGAAGTCCGTATTTCTGCTGTTTGTGATTTGAGCGAAGAAAAAGCCAAACAAATTTGCCCGAATGCTGCTTTTATCAAAGATCCGTTTGAGCTGGTTCAACATCAAGATGTTGAGATTGTTGTTGAATTGTTTGGCGGTACCGGTATTGCCAAAGATGTGGTATTGAAAGCAATTGAAAACGGCAAACACATTGTTACTGCCAATAAAAAACTGCTGGCTGAATACGGCAATGAAATTTTCCCTTTGGCGGAAGAAAAAAATGTCATGGTGCAGTTTGAAGCTGCTGTTGCCGGCGGTATCCCTATTATCAAGGCTTTGCGTGAAGGCTTGGCTGCAAACCAAATCCGCAGTATCGCCGGTATTATTAATGGTACCAGCAACTTTATTCTTACTGAAATGCGTGAAAAAGGCAGCGCGTTTGCAGACGTATTGAAAGAAGCTCAGGCTTTGGGCTATGCAGAAGCTGACCCTACTTTTGATATTGAAGGTCATGATGCCGGCCATAAAATCACCATCATGAGCGCATTGGCATTCGGTACGCCGATGAACTTTTCTGCCTGCTATTTGGAAGGCATCAGCAAACTCGACAGCCGTGATATCAAATACGCTGAAGAGTTTGGCTACCGTATCAAATTGTTGGGTATTACCCGTAAAACCGACAAAGGCATTGAGTTGCGTGTACACCCTACTCTGATTCCTGAAAGCCGTCTGCTGGCTAACGTTAACGGCGTGATGAATGCTGTCCGCGTCAATGCTGATATGGTTGGTGAAACCTTGTATTATGGTGCGGGCGCCGGTGCATTGCCGACTGCTTCTGCCGTGGTTGCCGACATTATTGATATTGCCCGCCTGATTGAAGCAGAAACTGACCATCGTGTTCCTCACTTGGCATTCCAGCCTTCACAAGTTCAAGCGCAAAATATTCTGCCTATGGATGAAATCACCAGCAGCTACTATCTGCGTGTTCAAGCAACTGACGAACCGGGCACTTTGGGTCAAATTGCCGCCCTCTTGGCCAAAGAAAATGTTTCTATCGAGGCTCTGATTCAAAAAGGCGTGATTAATCAAAGCACTGCTGAAATCGTGATTTTGACCCACACCACAGTGGAACACAATGTCAAACGCGCTATCGCAGCGATTGAAGCTCTGAGCTGCGTGGATGCTCCGATCACCATGATCCGCATGGAAAGCCTGCATGACTGAGCAACAAACGGAAAGGCCGTCTGAAGAGCAACTGGCGGCCAGAAAGAAAGCCAAGGCAAAAATCCGCACCATCCGCATTTGGGCATGGATTATTTTGTCTTTGCTGGCTCTGACCGCCCTGCTCTCACAATGCGCCATGAACAAGCCGCAGATGAAACAAAATGTGGTGGAATCTTGCGTGAAAAACATTCCTTTTGCTGAAAAATGGCAAGCTGATTTGAAAGCAAAAGGTTTGGATGCGCAAAACGAGAAATTGGCTCAAGACTATTGTGTCTGCATGTGGAATCAGCCTTTGAGCAAACTCTCTGACGAGCAAATCCGAAACTTCGGTAAAATCAGCCCCATGGAGCAACTCAAGCTCTTGGGTGGCGCGGAAGCTTTTGAGGCACGCGATAAGCAATGCGTGGCTGATTTAAAGGCTGAGTAAACCAATATCGATTTAAACTAAAGATACAAGGCCGTCTGAAATTCCAGACGGCCTTTCTTATATTGAATAAATAGTAATAAGAATTGATTTCATTATGGTTTAAGTTTAAGATAGCTTGGTTAATTGCTTTTCTATGGTTGTTGCCATGCGCTACCACTTTCCTATTGCCATTGATATTTATGATTTTTTTGTATACTCGGCCGATTTGACTATCTGGAAATCGGACAATCTGCAGAGTCTATTTTGCAGATGTTTCCTGCGCCTGATTGCGTCCCTAAAGGCTTGTTGGTGCAAAAAGGCTGGAATATTTGGCTTTATGGTGACATCGAACTGCATTTCTCCGACAATCGTTTGACACAGATTCGCGCTGATTTTCAGCCTGATGCCGCATTAAGCGGCGACCGTTGGGTAAAGTTGAATCCGTGGTTTTTTTGCAAATGGTCGCCTTTGATGTGTATGCTGTCATTCAACGCTTGGTGCAACGCAATATTGACTTTATTAAAACGGAAACGCATACCAATTTAATTTTGCAGCTGCAAAGCGGGGTTGAATTAATTTTTGAAAAATGTCGGGGTATGAAACTTGCCTCGTTCCGCAAACAAAAAGCCTCCCTGCCCCATTGGGCGCGTGAAACGGCTTCTTAAATAAAACAATGCCGTCTGAAAACATCATTTCAGACGGCATTATCAGTTACAAACCATTCAATAATTGTCGGATTTTCGTCATCGTCATAGATGTCTGTTCATTACAGCCCTCAGTCCCTACTCCGCTATCAAAGCAATCAATGCTGCTGACGCTGCAAAAGTGGGCATAGGCCATTTTCAACTCTCTGGCTAAAACAGCTTCGGGCATACCGGTCATACCGAGTACATCTACGCCGTCACGTCGATAACGGGAAATTTCTGCGCGAGTTGGACGGCGCGGGCCTTGCAGGCAGCCATATACTGCTGTGTCGTAAATCGGCACATTGTGCGCTTTCGTGATATTCAACAATTCTTGTCGCAATTCATTGCAATAAGGGTTGAAAAAATCGGTATGGACAACCGGGCATTCTTGGCCTTCAAAAAAAGTATCTTTACGGCCATAGGTATAGTCGATCAAATCGTCCGGCAACACCAAACTGCCGTTTTCAAAATCGGGATTGATACCGACGACTGAAGAAATGGCAATGATGTTTTCGACGCCTAAAGAATTTAATGCCCAAATATTGGCGCGGTAGTTGATTTCATGCGGCGCGATGGTATGACTGAAGCCGTGTCGTGCAAGGAAAACAATATCCAAGCGCCCCAACCTGCCGAACAAAATAGGGCTGCTGGTTAAGCCGTATGGGGTGCGCACGATTTTTCGTTCAGTAATTTCGAGTTCCGGCAGTTTGGTCAAACCGCTGCCGCCGATAATGGCTAACATATAGACTTCCTTTGTTATCAATGGCCATCTGAAACTTGGACTTCAGACGGCCTTAATATTATCGATTTATTTATGTTTGTAAAAAAATGGGTCGCCGAAATAGGCAGATGCGCCTTCACGCAATAGAACCAGCGTCACGGTCGCAAGCGGCAGGTAAGCAAGCATACCGACAAAACCCATCAGTTGTCCGAAAGCCATCAATGAGAAAATCACCCAGAACGGAGACAAACCGATGCGGTCGCCGACGATTTTAGGCGTAATGAAAAAACTTTCCAAGAATTGTCCGACACCGAATACAGCCCAGACCATCAACAAGCCCCTGCCATGAGCCATATTGCAAAAAGCGCGACGATTGTCGCCAGCAAAAAGGCTGGTAAATGCGCCCAAATACGGAATAAATACCAAAAATACTAAGCAATCATACCGATGGCAAAGCCGGAATCCAAACCGACCAGCATCAAGCCCAAGCCATAGACCAAGCCCATAATCATCATAACCATCAGCTGGCCGCGCAGAAACTCGCCCAAAACTTCATCCATATTGCCGCTGATACGCGTGTAGGTCTCGATAAAACGGCGTGGAACCAATTTGCTGATTCCGGAAGACCAACGTTTCCAATCCAACAAGAAGTAATACAGCAACAAAGGCAACAACACCAAATTGCTGACACCGCTGATGACGTTGCCGCTTTGACGCATCAAGGTAGGAATCCATGCTTTGAGCGTATTACTCAACTCATCCGTATGCGACTGCAACCATGCGATGATTGATTTTTGATCAATTTGAATATAATCCCCGCTGACGCTGTTGAGCCACGGCAGCAGTTTGTTTTGAACAAAGCCTACGATTTGCGGCAGGCGCTCGGCCAGATTGTTAAACTGATTCAACAACATAGGCACGATAATCAGTACCAACGACAGCAATATCAGCAAAGCCAGCGCCATAATAATCATAGAGGCCGGCGCGCGACGGATACGCTTCAATTGCAGCCACTCGACCAAGGGATTCAAAACATAGGCCAAAACGGCGGCCACGATAAACGGCGTCAAAACATCGCCCAAAGCATATAAAAGCCAAATAAAGGCTGCGATGACGCAAGCCATAATTACCCACGGTTTTGCGCCACGCTCTTTCTTTTGATACATAAAAAGGTATTTCCAAATTGATGTTTAAGGTTTTCAAAATAAATAAGCAGTATAACAGATTCACAAAGGCCGTCTGAAAGTGCGGTACCAATCAAGGCAAAATAAAATTGTTAACAATAACGCCAAAAAATTCAGCCTGAATCCTCCAATTTAAGATAAAATACGCTCCGACAATCTACCCATACCCGAATAAGGAAATCCAATGAGCACTTCTTTGAGCTATCGTGACGCAGGCGTGGATATCGACGCAGGCGATCAACTGGTCGAAAACATCAAACCTTTTGCCAAGCGTACTATGCGCCCTGAAGTGTTGGGTGATTTGGGCGGTTTCGGCGCTTTGGTCGAAATCGGCAAAAAATACAAAAATCCGGTATTGGTTTCCGGTACGGACGGCGTCGGCACCAAGCTGAAACTGGCATTCGACTGGGATAAACACGATACTGTCGGCATCGATTTGGTTGCCATGAGCGTCAACGATATTTTGGTTCAAGGTGCAGAACCTTTGTTCTTCTTGGACTATTTCGCTTGCGGCAAGCTGGATGTTGCCCGCGCGACTGATGTGATTAAAGGCATTGTCCAAGGCTGCGAAGAATCCGGTTGCGCTTTGATTGGCGGTGAAACTGCCGAAATGCCGGGCATGTATCCCGAAGGCGAATACGACTTGGCCGGTTTTGCCGTCGGCGTGGTTGAAAAAGAACGCGTGATTAACGGCCGCAGCATTCAGGCCGGAGACGTTGTTTTGGGCTTGGCTTCCAACGGCGCACACTCCAACGGCTACTCTTTGGTACGCAAAATCATCGAGCGCGACAATCCCGATTTGGATGCAGAATTCGACAACGGCAAAACTTTGCGTGAAGCCATCATCGCCCCTACCCGTCTATATGTGAAACCTATCCTTGCCGCTTTGGAAAAATTCACCATTAAAGGCATGGCCCACATTACCGGCGGCGGCATTACCGAAAACGTACCTCGCGTTTTGCCTGAAAATACCGTTGCACAAATCGATGCCAAAGCGTGGGAATTGCCTAAATTGTTCCAATGGCTGCAAAAAGCAGGCAATGTGGAAACCCAAGAAATGTACCGTACCTTCAACTGCGGTATTGGTATGGTCGTTATCATTGCCAAAGAAGATGCCGACGCGGTACAGGCATTCTTAAGCGAACAAGGCGAAACCGTTTACCGTTTGGGCGCTGTTCGTGAACGCAACGGCGACGAGCACCAAACCCAAGTGGCTTGATTTGAGATGCAATGAAAAAGTGCGGATGATGAATCCGCACTTTTTTGTTTACACTGCCCTAGCCTACTTCTTCCAAAAAGCCGGCCAACTGCGCCGTATCGTGGGCAATCATCAGCTCTTCATTGGTTGGCACAACCAAAACAGCCGGAGAAGAACCGGTCGGACTGATAATGCCTGAATTGCCGTAGCGTTTTTCCATATTGGCTTTGGTGTCGATGTGCAGACCCAAGAAATCAAGATAAGAAACGGTTTTGGCACGGATGTTGCGCGAGTTTTCGCCGATACCGCCGGTAAACACGAGCGCATCTACGCCGCCGCAAGCCACAGCCATCGAAGCAATATATTTGGCAAGGCGGTAGGTCATGACTTCCAGGGCCAAGCGTGCGCCTTCATGACCTTCGTCCGCCGCGATTTCCAAAGAACGGCAGTCGTTGGAAAGTTCGGAAATACCGAGCAAGCCTGATTTTTTGTTCAGCATTTCATCAACTTGGGCAACATCCAAACCGGCGTGTGAAGTCAGATAGCTGTATACGCCCGGGTCGATGTCGCCGCAACGTGTACCCATTACCAAACCTTCGATCGGCGTGAAGCCCATACTGGTGTCAACGGATTTGCCGTTTCGGATGGCGGTAATGGATGCGCCGTTGCCTAAGTGGGCAATAATCATGCGAATGTCTTCCAACGGTTTGCCCAAGATGCGTGCGGCTTCAGGGGCAACGTAACGCATACTGGTACCGTGGAAACCGTAGCGGCGGAAAGCGTATTTTTTACGCAATTCGCGCGGAACGGCATAAGTGTAGGCGCGCTCCGGCATGGTTTGGTGGAACGAGGTATCCATCACGCCGACATTGGGCAGACCCGGGAAGTGCTCTTGTGCAGCCAAAATACCGTTGATATTGGCAGGGTTATGCAGCGGAGCGAGCGGAATGCAGGCATTGAGTTCGTCCATGACTGCTTGGTCGATCAAAACAGACTCGCTGTATTTTTCGCCGCCGTGTGCGATACGGTGGCCGATGGCTTTAATACGGTCGTGCAGGCCGTGTTTTTCAAGCTCTTTCAACAGCATACCTACAGCACCGGCATGATCGTTACGGCTGGTCAAAGCAGTTTGGCATTTTTTACCGTCTTTGCTGAACGTGATTATTGCTTCGGGCGTACCCAAACGTTCGCCGAGACAGCTTAAGAGAACTTTACCGTTTTTACGGTCGATAACGGCGCCTTTGAGTGAAGAGTCGCCGCAGTTCAGAACAAGAATGAGTTGGTTGGACATGGTGTTTCTCCTTTGAATTTTTGATTGTTTTTTTGGCTTCAGGCCGTCTGAAAAAGAGCAAAAAAACATTTGAGAGCTTTCCAGATTGCCTTTGGTTTGGTGTTTAGTCAGGCTTCATGCCCAATCCTAATCTCCATTGCAGGTATCGCTACCTGACTAAAATCTGCTTATTTGGTTTTCAGACGGCCTTATTTAATGGCTTGGCCGTCTGAAAACTTAAAAGCAATCTTCCGGCACTCGGACTTGTCCTTCCATAATCACGCGTGCGCTACGGCTCATGACCGCTTTGGTGGCCGTCCATTGTCCGTCCTGACATTCGGCGGCGGCACCGACACGCAGTGTGCCTGACGGATGACCGAAACGGACTTCTTTACGCGCTCCTCCTCCGGCTGCAAGGTTGACCAGCGTTCCGGGCACGGCGGCGGCGGTAGCGATGGCAACTGAAGCAGTACCCATCATGGCGTGGTGCAATTTGCCCATGCTCAGCGCGCGTACCAATAAGTCGATGTCGGCGGCTTTTGACGGTTTTTTTCCGCTTGAGGCGGTGTAATCGGTCGCAGGGGCGACAAAAAGCAACTTTCGGAGTATGGGCGCGGGTGGCGCCTTCGGATACGTCGCTGATCAAGCCCATTTTTCAGCGCGCCATACGCGCGGATGGTTTCAAATTTTTTTCCAGAGTCTGCGGCATCGTTATTGATGTCGTCTTGCAACTCTTTGCCTGTGTAGCCCAAATCTGCGGCATTCAAGAAAAATGGTTGGAATGCTTAGCATTGATAAGCGTGGCTTTCAGACGGCCTATATTCGGCACATCAATTTCATCGACCAAATTGCCCGTTGGGAACATACTGCCTTCGCCGTCAGCCGGATCCAGAAATTCGATTTGCACTTCGGCTGCCGGAAACGTTACGCCGTCAAGCTCAAAATCGCCTGTTTCCAAAACTGCGCCGTTTTGCATCGGCACATGGGCAATAATGGTTTTTGCCGATGTTTTTTTCTGCCAGATTTTGACGATACACAGGCCGTCTGAAGGGATTTTGGATTTATCGACCAAGCCTTGTTCGATGGCAAATGCGCCCACGGCGGCGGTCAGATTACCGCAGTTGCCACTCCAATCGACAAATGGTTTGTCGATGGAAACTTGTCCGAACAAATAATCGACATCGTGATCGGCGCGTTCGGATTTATCCAAAATCACGGCTTTGCTGGTGGACGAGCTGGCGTTGCCCAAACCATCAATCTGTTTGCCGTAGGGTCGGGGAAACGCCGAGTACGCGCAAGAGGATTTTTGTCGCGTGCCTCGCCTGCTTCCTGCGCGACTACTAAGCAGATCGGTACGTTTGAAGAAAATGCCTTTAGATGTACCGCATGCGGTAGTAAACGGCTGGAATTTTTAATTTGCAGCATTTCGAGTTCTCCTTTGTATTTTTTTAGTATGGTTTTTTCAGACGACCCCTCAAACATTCGAGGCCGTCTGAAAACTTTTTTTGAGCGTAGCCCGGGCATTTTGACGATACCCGATTTACCTTACGCCGCATTTCCTTCTAAGAAGTCTTGTGCGAAACGTTGCAACACGCCACCTAGCTTCATATACCAACACTTCTTCTGCGGTATCGAGGCGGCAGGTAACCGGAACTTCAACGGTTTCGCCGTTTTTACGGTGAATCACGAGGGTCAGATCGCAGCGCGGTTTGCGTTCGCCGACAACGTCGTAGGTTTCCGTACCATCCAGTTGCAGGGTGTGGCGGTTGGTACCAGGTTTGAACTGCAGCGGCAATACGCCCATACCGATTAAGTTGGTGCGGTGGATACGCTCGAAGCCTTCGGCAACAATCGCTTCCACGCCGGCAAGGCGTACGCCTTTCGCAGCCCAGTCACGGCTTGAGCCTTGACCGTAGTCCGCACCGGCAATGATGATGAGCGGCTGTTTACGGTTCATATAGGTTTCGATGGCTTCCCACATACGCATCACTTGACCTTCAGGTTCAACGCGTGCCAGCGAACCTTGGCGTACGCTACCGTCTTCGTTTCTCACCATTTCGTTAAACAGTTTCGGATTGGCGAAGGTGGCGCGTTGGGCGGTCAAGTGGTCGCCGCGGTGGGTTGCGTAAGAGTTGAAGTCTTCTTCAGGCAAACCCATTTTCGCCAAATATTCGCCTGCGGCACTGCTGGCCAAAATCGCATTGGATGGCGAGAGATGGTCGGTGGTGATGTTGTCGGGCAAAATCGCCAGCGGACGCATTCCTCTTAATGTGCGTTCCCCTGCCAGTGCGCCTTCCCAGTAAGGTGGGCGGCGGATATAGGTGGACATTGGACGCCAGTCGTACAGCGGGCTTGGTGCTTTTTGCGCTGTGCCGGTGTCGAACATCGGGATATAAACGTCGCGGAATTGTTGCGGTTTCACATATTCAGCAACGATGGCATCGATTTCTTCATCGGTAGGCCAAATATCTTTCAGGCGGATTTCGCGGCCGTCTGCAACGCCGAGTACATCGTTTTCAATATCGAAACGGATGCTGCCTGCCAGCGCGTAGGCAACGACCAATGGAGGCGAAGCGAGGAAAGCCTGTTTCGCATACGGATGGATACGGCCGTCGAAGTTGCGGTTGCCTGACAATACGGCGGTGGCGTACAAATCGCGGTCGATGATTTCCTGCTGGATTTTCGGATCCAGCGCGCCGCTCATGCCGTTACAGGTGGTACATGCGAAGGCAACGATACCGAAGCCGAGTTTTTCCATTTCAGGCAGCAGGCCTGCTTCTTTCAAATAGATTTCGGCTACTTTTGAACCCGGGGCAAACGAAGATTTCACCCAAGGTTTGCGTTTCAAGCCGAGGCGGTTGGCATTGCGTGCCAACAGCGCGGCGGCGACAACGTTACGCGGATTGGAAGTATTGGTACACGAAGTAATAGCGGCAATAATCACTGCACCGTCAGGCATGAGGCCGTCTGAAGGCTCTTCGTAAGGTTTAGCCAAGCCTTTGCTGGCCAAATCGGCGGTCGCAAAACGGGCATGCGGGTTGCTTGGGCCTGCCATGTTGCGCGTTACGCTGCTTAAATCAAATTTCAAAACACGAGGATAAACAGCGGTTTCAAGGCATCTGCCCACAAGCCTGCGGTTTTGGCGTAGATTTCTACCAATTTCACTTGAGCGTCGTCGCGACCGGTCAGTTTCAAATAATCAATGGTTTGCTCATCAATAGCGAACATCGCGGCAGTCGCCCCGAACTCAGGGGTCATGTTGGAAATAGTGGCACGGTCGCCGATAGACAGGCTTCTTGCGCCCTCACCGAAAAATTCGACAAATGCGCCAACCACGCGCTCTTTACGCAAGAATTCGGTCAGTGCTAATACGATGTCGGTGGCAGTAATGCCCGGCTGGCGTTTACCGGTCAGCTCAACGCCGACAATATCAGGCAGACGCATCATGGATGCACGACCCAACATTACGGTTTCGGCTTCCAAACCGCCCACGCCTACGGAAATCACGCCCAATGAATCGACGTGCGGCGTATGTGAGTCTGTACCGACACAGGTATCAGGGAACGCTACACCGTTTTTGACTTGGACAACCGGCGACATTTTTTCCAAGTTGATTTGGTGCATAATGCCGTTGCCCGCCGGAATCACGTCCACATTTTCAAAGGCGGTTTTTGTCCAGTTGATGAAGTGGAAACGGTCTTCGTTGCGTCGATCTTCGATTTCGCGGTTTTTGCGGAAGGCATCAGGATCGTAACCACCGCATTCAACGGCCAGAGAGTGGTCGACGATGAGCTGAGTTTGTACCACCGGATTCACTTTGGCAGGATCGCCGCCTTTTTCGGCAATCGCATCGCGCAGGCCTGCCAAATCCACCAACGCTGTCTGACCCAGAATATCGTGACACACCACGCGCGCCGGATACCAAGGGAAGTCGATTTCCTGTTTTCCCTCAATCAACTGGCCCAGCCAGCTTTGCAGCGTAGGCAGGTCGACTTTGTCTGCGCGGTTGACCAAGTTCTCAGCCAAGATACGGCTTGTGTACGGCAGCTTGTCGTAAGAGCCTGGTTTGATGTCTTCACACGCCTGACGCGCGTCGTAATATTCCAAATCCGTACCGGGTAAAGCTTTGCGGTAACGTTGGTTGGCAGTCATGTCGGTTCTCCTAAATCTATTATTTTTTTGGTTTTGGGTTTCAGACGGCCTGTTGATTCGGACCTTCAGGCCGTCTGAAACCATAAATTCTGTTTTATTGCTTGTTGTCTGAAATCTATTCGCGGTATGAAAAAAAATTGCTGCTCTGCTACCATCATTCCCGTATAGACGGAAATCCAAACTTAAATCTTTCAGTACTCTTTACAGCAGAACATTTCAACTTTTGAATTTCTGTCTGTATGGGAATGACGACAGCAGAGCAGCATGTTTTCCAAACGGCCGGCTCTCTCTCTCTCGCATACTGCACTAGGCCGTCGAAAAACGAAAACATCATTTATTCATTGTTTTCAAACGGCATTTCGAGATGGGGCGGGCAGGCGGCCCGCCCTGCTGTTACGCGTATTAGCGGTCTTCAATCTCCACAAATGCCAAATCTTCAGGGCCTGTGTAGTTTGCGCTCGGACGGATGATTTTGCCGTCTTTGCGTTGCTCGAGAACGTGTGCCGCCCAGCCGGTTGTACGGGAAATTACGAACAGCGGTGTGAACATAGCGGTCGGTACGCCCAATTTTTGGTAGGAAACGGCAGAGAACCAGTCCAGATTCGGGAACATTTTTTTCTCTTCCCACATCACGCTCTCCAAGCGTTCTGCAATGTCGAAGAGGCGCATATCGCCGGTTTCTTTGCTCAAACCGCGTGCCACTTCTTTAATGACAACGTTGCGCGGGTCGGAAATGGTGTACACCGGATGACCGAAACCGATCACGATTTCTTTGCGGCCGATACGTTCGCGGATGTCAGCTTCGGCTTCGTCGGCATTGCGGTAGCGTTTTTGAATATCGTAAGCCACTTCGTTCGCACCGCCGTGTTTCGGACCTTTCAATGCGCCGATTGCACCGGTAATGCAGGAGTACATATCAGAGCCTGTACCGGCAATTACGCGGGCGGTAAAGGTAGAAGCGTTGAACTCGTGTTCTGCATACAGAATCAGTGAAACGTGCATGGCTTTGATGTGTGATTCGCTTGGGCGTTTGCCGTGCAACAGGTGCAGGAAATGACCGCCGATGGTCTCTTCGTCGCTTTCAACTTCAATGCGTTTCCCGTTGTGCGAATATTGATACCAGTACAGCAGGATGCTCGCCGAGGCAGGCGATCAGTTTGTCGGCGATGTCGCGCGCTTCGCTTTCCGGATGGCTTTCACGTTCAGGATGAACGCGACCCAGCATGGATACGCTCAGTACGCATCACGTCCATCGGATGGGTATGTGCAGGCAGGCTTTCCAAAACTTTAATCACACGGATAGGCAGGCCGCGCATGGATTTGAGCTTGGTTTTATAAGCGGCCAGCTCAAATTTGTTGGGCAGATGGCCGTGAATCAGCAGGTAGGCGACTTCTTCAAACTCGCATTTTTTTGTGCCAAGTCCAGAATGTCGTAACCGCGATAGCTCAAATCGTTGCTTAGGTACGACCAACGGTACACAATTCGGTATTGCGTACCGCAACACCAGAAAGCGCAACGGATTTTTTAGGTTTGAAAGTCGGGGTTTGAGTAGTTTCAGTCATGGTATTTCTCCTTTGTATTTTATGGGTTTTATTTTTTCAGACGACCGATGCGGATTTGTTGAAAGGCCGTCTGAAAGCGGTTACTTATTTTTGAAACAATTTATCCAGTTTTTGCTCGAAGGCATGATAGTTCAGATGCTCGTACAGCTCGGCACGGGTTTGCATAGTGTCAACCACTGCGGACCTGAGTGCCATCGCGCATAATCGCTTCATAAACATTCAGAGCGGCTTTACTTGCTGCACGGAACGATGACAGCGGATACAGAACCAGCGACACGCCGTTTTCAGCCAGCTCGCTTTGGGTATAAAGTGGTGTAGAGCCGAACTCAGTAATGTTGGCCAATACAGGCACTTTTACGGCATCCGCAAATTGGCGGTACATTTTCAAATCGGTCATGGCTTCAGGGAAAATCATGTCCGCACCGGCTTCGACACAAGCCTGGGCGCGTTCGATAGCGGCATCCAAACCTTCTACCGCCAGCGCATCGGTACGCGCCATAATCACGAAGTTCTCATCAACGCGGGCATCTACGGCAGCTTTGATACGGTCGACCATTTCATCTTTAGAAACGATGGCTTTGTTCGGACGGTGGCCGCAGCGTTTTTGCGCTACCTGATCTTCGATGTGAACCGCTGCAACACCAGCGCGTTCAAAGTTACGAATGGTACGGGCAATATTGAATGCACCGCCCCAACCTACATCGATGTCCACCAGCAGAGGCGTATCCACGTTGTCCGTGATGCGTCGCGCGTCGATCAGCACATCTTCCATTGTGGTAATGCCCAAATCAGGGATACCGCAAGAGCAGGCTGCCACGCCGCCGCCAGACAGATAGATTGCTTTGAAACCGCTTTGAGTAGCCAATCGTGCAAAATAAGCATTAACGCAACCGACGACGGCAAGAGGATTCGATTCTTTCACTGCTTGGCGGAAACGTGCTCCGGCAGAGTGTTGACTCATCATATTTCTCCTTTATAGACTTTTTTTCAGTATGAATCGGACGGCTCGGTTTTTTCACAACTTGAAACGAACCGTTTAAAAAGAAACAATCGTTTTAAAAACTGTTTTCAGACGGCCTGTAAAATGTCAATCATCAACCATCTAAAAATTTAATATCAATAAATACAAATAGTTATTAAAACCAATAAATACAATAAGGCTGAAGCGGAGGCGTACGTTTTTTTAATTTTTTTATTAATCAATATATGAATGGTGCAGGGGGATACAGATATATTAAAACCCGAAAAGTTTGTAGGAATGCGGAAACTGGATTCGGGTTGAGAGCCTTCAGACCGTCGGGACTGCCAATAAACTGGCGGCGACGGGAGCGGCAGAGATGGGAGAAAATCTATAACAAGAGAGAGTGGTTTGATACAGATTCATGATGATGTTCCTTTGTAGTGCGATGTAGTTTTTATTTATGGAAACAAATTTAAAAAAATAAAAACCTAGTCTTGTCAAACACTTTTTTTCAAAAATTATAAAAAAATTCAGTTATTAATAAACGATTTTTTTGCAATAAATGTAAAAAAACGGACAGGCTGTACCACATCAAACCCTTGTGTGGCCTAGCTTCTGTCCGTTTTGTACTTTTGACTGATAGTCAGAATGATTGTAAACAATCTATCTAAAAATAATTTATAATTGATTCATTTATAAAGAACTTTTAAATATGCCGTCTGAAAAAAATTAAAATTTTTGCCTTTAAATTTTCAGACGGCCTTTGCACGATGACTACTCTGCACTAAATGCCGTCTGAAAAGTCTGTTTGCCAATGGTAATGTCGGCAGTGTAATCATGGCGGCCTTCGACGCAAAACGGCAAGCGGACTTGCGCAGCCTGCCAACTTTGCGGCGATTGTTGCGTCAGGTTGTAGCGATTGAAGCCCATGTCCATGTTTTTCATACTGAAACTGATACTGACCGCGCCCGTATTCTTCGGCACATTTTCCACTACAATGTCGAAAGGCTCGTGTGTATTAATAGAGGTCGCACGCACTTTTGAACCGTCAGGCAGGACGCAGCCTTGCGTCAGACTACATTCGACTACATTCGCTTTTGACTGTTGCCGTTGCCACCAATCCAGGAGCAGCAGTTTGGCCGCCGCAAACACAATCAGTAAAACAGCGGCAATCAGTAGTTTTTGATTTTTACTCATTTCAGACGGCCTCAATGTCATTATCGGTCAAAACGGCATGCGCACCCTTGCTCTGCCACTGTTCACGATAAATGGAAACCATGCTTTCCGGAGCTGCCGCAATCAGCGGCATAGCCACGCCTTGAGCCAAAATATCGACAACTTGCTTGGCTGCCGCTTCATTCGCCACTTTCCAAACGACAGCATCGGCATTTTTGCACCTGCTGCCATTGTTCGACATTTTCAATGATTGGCCACACGCTGGGCGCTTCTATCGGCTTGCCTTGTTGCCAATCGGAAAAATCCAGCAATACCGCTGATGCGGTTTGATGCTGAGCCGACAGATACGGTACAACATGATATTCGCCCATGCTGTTTTGACCGCTCAAGCCGCTTTTCAGACGGCCTTGAAGCTGGCGCGGAATGGAGAGGAACGTAATAATGCACTATTGGCAGGCAACATCGGCGCGACGGTAAAATCCCCTGCCTTTTGCCATGCCCATTTCTGCCCTTCCCTCGATTGGATTTCGCCCGTCCATTGGTCGGCTTCCACCCATAAAAAATGCAGGCGTACATGTGCGTGTTCGTAGGAATGGACTTTCGTCAGCCACGGCGTAGCGGCAAGGATACGGATGCCGAGTTCTTCTTCAAACTCGCGTTGCAGGGCTTGGAAGTCGGTTTCGCCCGCTTCGACTTTGCCGCCGGCAAATTCCCAATAACCGGCATACGGTTTACCCTCTGGGCGGGAGCTGAGCAGGTAGCGGCCGTTTTGGTCGAGCAAAATTCCGGCAACCACTTGCACCAATGGACGTGTGTCTTCAGTCATCATGAGATTATTCTTATATGCGGCAGGCGGCGACACCTACCGATTTATGCGTAAAAACGATGTCGGGCCTATACGCCCGACCTTCAACAAATACCTAACCCTTCAGGCCGTCTGAAAAGGATTTTCTATTTCAGAATACTTAAATCCGGCCTTATTTTTCCGCAATGACAAAAGCCATAACGGTATCCTCTTCATCGCTCATACTGAGATGGCAGCTTCGGATACCCTGCTCCTCCAGCCATTTGGTCAAAGCAGGTGCAAAAAACAACTCAGGTTTGCCCAATGCGTCATGCCCGACACCGATATTGCGGAAAGACACCACGCCGCGTATGCCCGTACCGACGGCTTTGGCAAAAGCCTCTTTGGCGGCAAAGCGTTTGGCAAGATAGTTGACCGGTTTGCCTGCCTGAGGAAACTCCAACAGCTCTTCCGGGCTGAGAATGCGTTGCGCAAATGCCAGCCCGAATTTTTTGTTCAGGCGGATAATGCGTTTGAGGGAAACAATGTCTGTACCGATTCCGTAAATCATGGGTCTGCTCCTTGTTTAAATAGTCAGGCCGTCTGAAAGTGTGGATACCAGCCAAAGCCAATTGCCTTAACCGATATGACTGATGCCGTTAAGGCAGCATTCTGGCTCTGAACATGACTTCCTTCATCTGGCGGACAGCTTCAGGCAGGCCGAGGAAGAGTGCTTGGGAAATCAGCGAATGGCCGATGTTCAGCTCGCGGATGGCGAGAATTTGAGCAATCGGCGTAACATTGTGAATGGTCAGGCCGTGTCCGGCGTTAACGACCAAACCCAAATCGCTGGCGTAATGCGCGCCGTTTTGAATGCGCTCGAATTGTTTCATTTGCTCGGCATGGCTGTGTGCATCAGCATACGCACCGGTGTGCAATTCGATTACGGGCGCGCCGACATCATGGGCGGCTTGGATTTGTGCGTTGTCGGCATCGATAAACAAGGACACGCGGATGCCTGCATCGGTCAGAATTTTTAGTGAACTCGGCCACTTTATCCTGTTGCGCCAATACGTCCAAACCGCCTTCTGTGGTCACTTCTTGACGTTTTTTTCAGGTACGAGGCATACATCTTCCGGCATGACGTTGAGCGCGTTTTTCCAGCATTTCTTCCGTCAGCGCCATTTCCAAATTCAGGCGTGTGCGGATGGCGTTTTTCACGGCAAACACGTCCGCATCTTTAATATGGCGGCGGTCTTCACGCAAGTGCATGGTAATCAAATCCGCGCCGTGGGTTTCCGCAATCAGCGCCGCTTCGACAGGGCTGGGATAAATCGTACCGCGCGCATTGCGGACGGTGGCAATATGGTCGATGTTTACGCCTAACAACATAATAATGTCCTTTCATTAAGGTTTCAGACGGCCTGAGTCATTACCTATCAAAGGCCGTCTGAAAAAATTCAACTGCCCAAGCCAAACTGCTGCAACTGCTGCAAAACCTGCCGAGACTTGATGCCCTCGGGTAGAAGGTTGTCAATCAAAAGCCGCGTTACTTTCAAAGCCTGACCCAGACTCTCCTGATGAACAAAACTGCCTTCCCTCAAATCGATTAATGTCGCGCCCAATACGGCAACGCCTTTATTGAGCGCATGGAAACGGTCGGCCTCGGCCAAAGGCACCACAGCTTCTTCCGGTGTGAGCCAATAAGTTTCTTCGCCGTTGATTTCATTGCCGTTGCCGTCATGGAGCAAATCGGGGGCAAAGCCCAAGCGTGTCAACAACGTCCATTCAAAACGGCGCAAAGCGGCAATGTGGTTGGCCTCGCAACAAATGGTTTTCATGGTTTCCGCCAAAACATCGTAAAGCTCGGGCAACGGGTCTTCACGGACGGTCAATTTCAGCATCAACTCGTTCACATACAATCCGCTGAACAAAGCCCTACCCTGCGGCTGCGGCCAACCGCCTATCCATTCGGCGCGATGCAGGGTCTTCAACTCTTGCGAACCATACCAAGACGCGCTTACAGGTACAAACGGCACCAACACGCCCCTCAATTCGCTCTGCCGTTTGCGCGCGCTTCTGGCCAACAAAGCCACCCGCCCATAACGGCGGCTAAAAGCCTCCACCCACAAGCTGCTTTCGCGCCACGGGGCGGAAGCAAGCAGAAAGATAGGTTCATGGTTGATGCGGTTTGGTTGCGCCATAAGGGTTTGGAAAGATAAAGATTGTGTCGATTATAACGGAAAATCGACGCAAAAGGCCGTCTGAGAATCCACCTTCTATAAAAGGCCGTCTGAAAACCTTTATAATCCGTTTTGAATGTATAATCCGTTTTGAATGAACAACCGACTTTCCTATGTTTATGCCAAAATTCCCTTTTAAATCTGCCCTTTCCCTGCTCTCTGCAGCCCTATTATCCGCCTGTTCGCTGGTGAAATATCAGCCTGTCGCCGGTATTGATACGGTCGACCTGCAGCGTGGCTACCGCTTTGAAACCAGCCGGCCTCAGCACAACGACGAAGACGATACGCTTGTTGTGTTGATGTTCTCCGGCGGCGGTACTCGCGCGGCGGCCTTGGGTTATGGCGTGTTGGAGCAGCTTCATAAGCAGCAGATTACCATAGGCGGTAAAAAACAGTCTTTGATGTCGAATGTCGATGTGGTGGTCGGCGTATCCGGAGGCTCGGTTTTGGCGGCTTATTTTGCACTCAAGGGCGAAGAAACCATTCCCTTGTTTTATAAACGTTTCCTACACCAAAACTTCCAACGCCAAGTTGTCAAACAAGCATTTTCCATGTCCAACCTGCCCCGACTGGCCTCGCCTGAATACGGACGCGGTGATCTGTTACAGGAGCAGTTTGAAAACTACCTTTTCGGCAAAACCACTTTCCGCGATTTGGAAATGAACCGCAAAGGCCCGTTTGCCATCATTTCCGCCACCGATATGGGCATAGGCGAGCGTTTTAATTTCACGCAAGAATATTTCGACCCGATGTGTATCGACTTGGGCGACTTGCGACTTGCCCGCGCCGTCGCAGCTTCAAGCTCCGTGCCTATGGTATTTGCACCGATTACCCTAAACAACAACGGCGGACGCTGCAACTACACACCGCCGATCAAAATCGAAGATGCAGACGACAGCAAAACAGGCAGACAACAAAGCCCCACCATAAAAAGAATTTTACGAGCGCTTCCAAAAAAATACGCAGACGGGAAAAAAACCGACCCTACATCCACCTGATAGACGGCGGCCTGACCGACAATCTGGGTATGCGCGAGCCTTTTGGATATGACGGAAATGTATCCGGAAAAAAATCCTGACAAACAAAAATCCTGCAAAACAACATCCGCCATATCGTCGTCATCAACGTCAATGCGCAAAACCAAGTCAGCAGCAATTTGGACAAAACCGCGGCCGTTCCCGGTTTCCGCGACGTCGTCTCCTCCATCGTCAATATCCCCATCGACCAAAACTCGCAAGAATCCCTGCGCCGTTTCCGTGCCTTCGTCGATCAGTGGAATAAAGACAAACAAACCGACGGCATCAGTTTCTCCTTCGTCAGCCTCAACCTCAAAGACCTTCCGCCATCTCAGCTGAGGGACAAGGTATTGAATATTCCGACCAGTTTCTATCTGCCGCCGGAAGACGTGGACAATCTGCGCACCGCCGCCGCCGAACTGATGAAACAGTCGCTGGACTATCGCAACCTGCTGGCAGAATTTGCGGCACACCCCAATCCAGACACCATCTTCGCAGCCCCGCCTCTAGATGCGCAAGAGTTCAAGCCATTGAACGAAAAAGAAAAGCAGTAGCAAACTGTTCCATAAAGTGTAGCTCTGTTAAAATATATGCTTCATCTTATATTTCAGACGGCCTCGATACCTAAGGCCGTCTGAAACACTTAACAATAAATAGAATCCAACCATGACCGAATTAAACACTCCCATCGTTACCGATATTGACCGCCCTATCCTTGTTCCGCCTGGCGGCCATAAAAAAGTCCTGCTGCATTCCTGCTGCGCCCCATGTTCCGGCGAAGTGATGGAAGCCATGCTTGCCAGCGGCATCGACTACACCATTTATTTTTACAACCCCAATATCCATCCGCACAAAGAATATATGTTGCGCAAAGAAGAAAACATGCGCTTTGCGGACAAATTCGGCATCCCTTTTGTCGATAAAGACGACGACTACGAAAACGACCGCAAAGAATGGTTCGCCAAAGCCAAAGGCATGGAATTTGAACCCGAACGCGGTATCCGCTGCACCATGTGTTTCGATATGCGTTTTGAAAAAGCGGCTCAATACGCCCATGAAAACGGCTTTCATGTTTTCACTAGCTCACTGGGCATTTCGCGCTGGAAAGACATGAAACAAATCAACGGATGCGGCCATCGCGCCGCCGAGCCTTATGATGACTTGGTTTATTGGGATTTCAACTGGCGCAAAGGCGGCGGCAGCGCACGCATGATTGAAATCAGCAAGCGCGAGCATTTCTACCAACAAGAATATTGCGGTTGCGCCTACTCCCTGCGCGATTCCAATGCCCACCGCAAATCGCAAGGCCGTATCCCCATCAAGCTGGGCGTGTTGTATTACGGCGATGAATCCACCCAATACGAGCCTCAAGCCGAAAACAAAATCATTGTTGAGAAATAAATATCAAAGGCCGTCTGAAACATTCAGACGGCCTTTGTTTAAATCAGACGATTAACGGCGGCGGAATTTGCCGTGATCAAAATCATCAAATGCCTGATAAGCAGCTTGGCATTGAATTTTTTGCTCGGCATAAGGCAAACCGCGGAACGATTTTGCCGCTTTACGGTTTTCCCTTAACTCGGCCTTGTTGCCTTTGTAGCGATACCAAGCAGCACGGCGCTCAAGGTATCTCTTACAAGCAGGATGCAATTTGTTTTTCTTCGCCTGCTGGTGTTTGCTCACATGATGACCATGCGGTTT
>BNJS01001461.1_pt1 | contig 58863 bp, 63 predicted proteins | sample 8540461 | NCBI WGS metagenome assembly BNJS01 (sample SAMD00202454, study PRJDB9452) | human saliva metagenome | isolation source: human saliva | place: Japan
CAGAATAAGTACCCAAACTCAATACGGCAAACACTGCCAGTACAGAACCTAAAGTTTTTCAGTGTCAACATGATTCGCTCCCAGTTTAGGTTGGATAGTCATCCCATTATATGCCTCGCCTGATACATCAACAAACCGCCTAATGTGTTGCATGACAGGCGATTGTCATCAATTACGACATTATACTACTTGCTTTGCAAAATTTAACACACCTTCCATTTAGACGAAACCTGAATATAAATTTCTTTATTTCATAAGCCTCTAGCCAATGTCTGGCCAAATGTGATGCAAACGCAAAATAATTCTAAATCGCCACAAAGCCACATAAAATCTAGTTTAAGCCTCCTATCCCCTAATCCACATCCCGAAAAAAGCGCATTGTCAAGTCTAGTTAAACAAAGAAAAATACATTATATTGTGCCGTTCAAAGCAATCACATACCGTATCTTGTGTTTTTTTAATGGGAAGACTGAATAATGAATGCAGCAACGAATATTAAAGTAACCAAACGCGACGGACGCTTGGAAAATATCGATTTAGACAAAATCCACCGTGTTGTTACTTGGGCGGCAGAAGGCTTACAAAACGTCTCCGTATCGCAAGTCGAGCTCAAATCACATATTCAGTTTTACAACGGTATCCGTACCGACGACATCCATGAGACCATCATCAAGGCCGCGGCCGACCTGATCTCACAAGATACGCCCGATTATCAATATTTGGCCGCCCGCCTCGCTATTTTCCATCTGCGCAAAATCGCTTATGGCGAATTCGAACCGCCTCACCTCTACGATCACGTTAAGAAACTGACCGAAGCAGGCAAATACGACCGCCACATCATCGCAGATTATAGCCGCGAAGAATCGACGAGCTGAATGCCTATATCGACCACAGCCGCGATATGACCTTCTCTTATGCTGCCGTAAAACAGCTGGAAGGCAAATATCTGGTTCAAAACCGCGTTACCCGCCAAATTTATGAAACGCCGCAGTTTTTATACATCTTGGTAGCCATGTGTCTCTTCAGCAAATATCCGAAAGAGACCCGTTTGGATTACGTCAAACGCTTTTACGACGCCGTTTCCACATTCAAAGTATCGCTGCCTACGCCTATCATGAGCGGCGTGCGTACGCCTACCCGTCAATTCTCAAGCTGCGTATTGATTGAGTGTGACGACAGCCTCGACTCCATCAACGCCACCACCAGCGCGATTGTGAAATACGTTTCCCAACGAGCAGGCATCGGCATCAACGCCGGCCGTATCCGCGGCTTGGGCAGTGAAATCCGTGGTGGCGAAGCACAACACACCGGCTGTATCCCATTCTTCAAAATGTTCCAAGCGGCTGTTAAGTCCTGCTCGCAAGGCGGCGTACGCGGCGGCGCGGCAACCTTGTTCTACCCATTATGGCACATCGAAGCCGAAAGCCTGTTGGTATTGAAAAACAACCGCGGCGTAGAAGACAACCGTATCCGTCAACTGGACTACGGCGTACAAATCAACCGCCTGCTGTACACCCGCTTGATCAAAGGCGGCAACATTACCCTGTTCTCGCCGAATGAAGTTCCGGGTTTGTATGATGCCTTCTTCGCCGACCAAGACGAATTCGAGCGCCTCTACACTCAATACGAGCAAGACCCAAACATCCGCAAACGCACTTTGCCGGCAACAGAATTGTTCTCCACCCTGATGCAGGAGCGCGCCGGTACCGGTCGTATCTACATCCAAAACGTTGACCACTGCAACACGCACAGCCCGTTTGATCCGCGCGTTGCGCCTGTTCATCAGTCCAACTTGTGCATGGAGATCGCCCTGCCGACCAAGCCTTTGGACAACATCAATGATCCGAACGGCGAAATTGCCTTGTGTACCCTGTCCGCCTTCAACTTGGGCGCATTGAACAACTTGGACGAACTGGAAGAGCTTGCCGATTTGACCGTACGCGCACTTGATGCCCTGTTGGATTATCAAGACTATCCGGTTGCAGCCGCACGCACCGCAACCATGAACCGCCGCACGCTTGGCATCGGCGTCATCAACTACGCCTACTATCTGGCGAAAAACGGCGTACGTTACAGCGACGACTCCGCCCTCGGCCTGACCCACCGCACCTTTGAAGCCATGCAGTATTATCTGCTCAAAGCATCGGTGAACCTTGCCAAAGAATACGGCGTATGCCCGCTCTTCAACCAAACCGTTTACTCGCAAGGCAAACTGCCTATCGACACCTACAAAAAAGACTTGGACGCCGTGTGCAGCGAGCCTTTGCACTACGACTGGGAAAGCCTGCGCGCCGACATCGTCAAATACGGCCTGCGCAACTCCACCCTGACCGCACTCATGCCGTCTGAAACCAGCTCGCAAATTGCCAATGCTACCAACGGTATCGAGCCTCCACGGGGCCTGGTCAGCGTTAAAGCATCAAAAGACGGTATTTTGAAACAAGTCGTACCGGAATTTGAAACCCTGAAAGATGCCTACGAAACCCTGTGGCAGCTTCCCGGTAACGAAGGCTACCTGAAACTCGTCGGCGTAATGCAAAAATTCGTCGATCAATCGATTTCCGCCAATACCGCCTACGACCCGAACAAATTTGAAGGCAGCAAAGTTTCCATGAAACAAATGCTGAAAGACCTGCTGACCGCCTATAAATACGGCGTCAAAACCCTGTACTACCACAACACCCGAGACGGTGCGGACGATACCCAGACTGATATTCAGGATGACGGCTGCGCAGGTGGGGCTTGTAAGATTTAAAGCAGGCTAATTTTTGAAATATATCCAAGGCTTCTAGATAGTAGAAGGCTTTAAGGATTTTCTTAAATTAAAACCTACTACTATATGAAGCTAAGTTGTTATTTTCCAGAAAAGGAAAAATATGGATGCCATTTGGTCATTCTTAGCTGAATATAAATTTTATGTATTTATTAGTGTTCTTTTAGTCTTCGCTATTTTAGGATGGCACTTTATTGATAAAATTCAACATGTTTCATATGGTGAATTAACAATTGATAGAAAAGTCGACTAATTTTTAAAAAGAGAGACATTATGTCCTGCGAACACCTAACCATGTCATACAGCACCTTTTCCAAAACCAAAAACGACGCGCTGAAAGAGCCGATGTTTTTTGGTCAGCCGGTAAATGTTGCCCGTTATGACCAGCAGAAATACGAAGTATTTGAAAAACTGATCGAAAAACAATTGTCTTTCTTCTGGCGTCCGGAAGAAATCGACGTGTCGCGCGACCGTATCGACTACGCCAATCTGCCCGAACACGAAAAACATATTTTCATCAGCAATCTGAAATACCAAACCCTGCTCGATTCGATCCAAGGCCGCAGCCCGAATGTTGCGTTCTTGCCTTTGGTGTCGATTCCCGAGCTGGAAACTTGGATTGAAACGTGGAGCTTCAGCGAAACCATCCACTCGCGCAGCTACACTCATATCATCCGCAATATCGTGAATGATCCGTCAGTCGTGTTCGATGATATTGTGCAAAACAAATACATCATCGCCCGCGCTGAAGACATTGCCTGCTATTACGATGATTTGATTGAATACACTCAGTATTACAATCTGTTGGGCGAAGGCACGCACAATGTCGGCGGCAAGCTTGTTACCGTATCTTTGCGCGAGTTGAAGAAAAAACTCTATCTCTGCCTGATGTGCGTCAACGTATTGGAAGCCATCCGCTTCTACGTTTCATTCGCCTGCTCGTTTCGCCTTTGCCGAGCGCGAATTGATGGAAGGCAACGCCAAAATCATCAAACTGATTGCCCGTGACGAAGCCCTGCACCTGACCAGCACCCAGCATATGCTCAACCTGATGCGTGCCGGTGCCGATGATCCTGAAATGGCTGAAATCGCGAATGAATTGCAGGACGAGTGTTTCAACCTCTTCAAAAAAGCAGCCGAGCAGGAAAAAGAATGGGCGGCCTATCTGTTTAAAGACGGCTCAATGATTGGCCTGAACAAGGAAATTCTGGCTCAATACGTTGAATACATTACCAATCTGCGTATGCAGGCGGTTGGCCTTCCTGCCGGATTTGAAGGTGCAACCCAAAACCCGATTCCTTGGATCAACGCATGGCTGTCTTCTGACAATGTACAGGTTGCGCCGCAGGAAGTGGAAATTTCCTCTTACCTGATTGGTCAGATTGATTCGGAAGTCAATGCCGACGATTTGGGCGATTTCGAGCTGTAATCGAACATTCGGTTTTATGATCAAGGCCGTCTGAACGGTGTGGCAGAAATCTTTGATTTCGTCTTTACACCGTTTCAGACGGCCTCTATCCAAACAAATCATATGGCACTCATTAGCACACACGACAAAACCTTCCAACTCCAACAAGGCGAAACCTTATTGGAGGGCTTGGAGCGCACTGGACACGAGGTTGAATACCAATGTCGCAGCGGCTATTGCGGTTCATGCCGGGTTAAAATCTTGGATGGGAAAGTCTCTTATGATAATTTTCCGCTCGCTTTTGTCGCGCCCGGAGAAATTTTGCCGTGCTGCTGCCGGGTTACTGAAGACATCAAGCTCGATTGTCGGGAGCGCATCAAAGAGCCGGATTTATTTGATGTCGATTTATTTGAAGATAAATAAAAATGCCGTCTGAACATTGTGGTCGAAATCTTTGATTTCATTTCCACTGTTCAGACGGCATTTTGTATGGTGATGCTTATTTACGCTCGCCAACCGGCAAAACAGTACGGCCGAAAGATTCGTTGATGACTTCTGCCGCTGCCAAGTAGAACGCACCAAGTGCAGTTACCAAACCTAAGCAACCGCCGATATGGACGATGCTATGATTTTCCATGCCATCGCCAATACCTAAAGCAAAGAAAGTCAGTGTCAAGCAAAAGAAAATACCGCTCAATACTTTAGGCTTGGTCAAGGTGGCCACAAACATCATCAGCGAAAACATACCCCATGCGCAGAGATACCAACCGATAAATGCCGGAGCTGTTTCACCTTTGAAAAAGATGGTAAACAAAGCCCATGTCCACCAGAATGCGCCATAGCTGATAAAAGCGGTAAAGCCAAACGTATTGCCTTTCTTGAACTCAAACATACCGGCAATAACTTGGGCGATACCACCAAAGGCGAGAGCCATGCCCAAAACTAAGCCGACACCCTCTTGAGCAGTAAAAAAGCCGCCGTTAATCAGACTGAGCAACCAAGTTGTCAATGCAAAGCCACACAGGCCTACTGGACCTGGGTTCGCCAGGTTTTCTTTAGTAGTAGTCATTTTATTTCTCCTCTAGTTATTAAAATAGGAAGCCTATTGTTACAGGTTTTATTTAAAATTAAAAGAAATAAATTTAAAAAAATCAGGCCATCTGAAAAATATTTTTCAGATGGCCTTGAATATTAATAATTAAACTACCCCAAAATTGCCAAGATTTTCCTTAATTCGTTGGCATCAATTTGGCCGGGCGCCGACGTTTTTTGTGCCGCACCAAAGGTAACGGCCGAGCCGAAAGTCGAGCCGGCCAAGCGGCTGACGGCTCCGGTTTTACCCATAGACATAGTAATAATCGGGCGGTCGATAATTTGTGAAATATCATACGTTGCCTGCAATCAAGGTCAATACATCTTGCGGCGATTGCGGCATCACGGCAATTTTGCAGATATCCGCGCCCCACTCGGCCATTGTTTTCAGACGGCCTGTAATGTCTGCCAAAGACGGCGTGGCTTGGAAATCGTGATTACAAAGTAAGGCGGCAGTTTGATACTCATGCGCCAAAGCAATGGTTTGTTTTACGCCGCTTTCCTCGGCAAAAAGCTCGATGTCGATAATATCGGCTTGTTTGGAACAGATGATTCTTTCCAATAATTCAAAATAATAGTCGTCCGAACAAGGCGTATTGCCGCCCTCTTGCGCCCTTCTAAACGTAAACAGCAAAGGCTTGTCAGGAAAAGCCTGTCGGACAATGCCTAATTGCTCGGCAATAAAATCGGCATCAAGCGCAGCTTGGAAAAAATCCGCACGAAATTCAATAATGTCAAAAGCCGTCTCTTTCAATACGCGCAAAGCCTGCTCCAATTCCTGCGTATTGGCGGCCACCAGCGGCACGGCAATTTTAGGCAGGCCTTTGCCGATCTCGATATTTTTGATGATGACAGGTTTCATATTGTTCCTTTTGCTGTTCAAGCCAATCAGTGCAGATGCTCGTAAATGGTTTCCGCCAAGGCTTTGCTGATGCCTTCCACTTTTTCCAAATCCTCGCGGCTGGCGGCAATCACGCCGCGCAGACCGCCGAATCGGGTAAGCAATGCTTGGCGGCGTTTGCTGCCGATACCGGGGATTTCGCTGAGTGAGGAAGTAACGCGTGCTTTGTCGCGTTTTTTGCGGTGGCCTGTAATCGCAAAGCGGTGCGACTCATCGCGTACGGTTTGCAATAAATGCAAGGCCGGGCTGTTGGGCGGCAGGCGGAAGACTTCGCCGGTAAAAGGCAGTATGAGTTCTTCCATACCGGCTTTGCGCTCGGGGCCTTTGGCGATACCGACCAAAGGAATGTGCAGCCCGAGTTCTTCCCATACCGATACGGCTACGCCGATTTGCCCTTTGCCGCCGTCAATCAACACGACATCCGGCCATTTGACGCTTTCGCCGTTGGCTTCGGCTTCCTGCATTTTGCCGTAACGGCGCGTCAGGACTTCGCGCATGGCGGCGTAGTCGTCGCCAGGCTTGGCGGTCGTGATGTTGTAGCGGCGGTATTGCGAAGGCTGGATGTTTTGCTCATCGTACACAACACAGGACGCAATAGTGGCCTCGCCTTGCGTGTGGCTGATATCGAAACATTCAAGGCGGTTGAGGCCGTCTGAATCCATGCCGAGGATTTTGGTCAGTTCATCAATGCGGTGTTGCTGGCTGCTTTGTTGCAGGCGGCGTTGTGCAATCGCCATTTGTGCATTTTGTTCCGCCATTTTCAACCAGACTTTGCGTTCGCCTATGGTTTTGGTGACAAACTGCATCTGCTTGCCGTGTTCGCCTTCCAAAGCCTCTTTCAGCGCATCGGGAACGGGAAAGTTGCTGATGATGATGTCGGGTTTGCTTTTGCCCAGATAGTGTTGGGCGACAAAGGCTTCGGCGTAATCTTGTCCGTTTGGCTCGGGATCGTTTTTGGTGTCGGGGAAAAAGCTTTTGTCGCCTACATGCCGTCCGCCGCGGATGCTGACCCAGTGTACGCAAACCAGGCCGTCTGAAACCGCCAGCGCGAGCAAATCGATATCGTTGGGATTGTTCGGATTTTTGCTGTCGATAAACTGATTACTCTGCATGATGCCGAGTGCTTGAATTTGATCGCGGTAACGGGCGGCTTCTTCAAATTGCAGATTAGCGGCAGCGGTTTGCATTTTGTGTTGCAAGGTGCGCGTCAGTTCGTCGGTTTTACCATTGAGAAAAGTCGCGGCCTCGCGCACGCTGTCACGATAATCTTCTTCGCTGATGTGGCCGACACAGGGCGCGGTGCAGCGTTTGATTTGGTACAGCAGACAAGGACGGTCGCGATGCTCGAATACGCTGTCTTCACAGGTACGCAGCATAAAGACTTTTTGCAACACTTGAATGCTGTCGCGCACGGCATTGCTGTTGGGATACGGGCCGAAATATTGATTGGGCTTTTTCAGCGTGCCGCGGTAATACGCCATTTGCGGATATTGATGGCCGCTGAGCATCAAATAAGGATAGCTTTTGTCATCGCGGAAAAGGATATTGTATTTCGGCGACAAGGCTTTGATAAAGTTGTTTTCGAGAATCAGCGCTTCGGCTTCGGAACGCGTGATGGTGGTTTCGATATGGTGAACCTGTTTTACCATCAATGCGATGCGCGGCGAATGGTCGTTTTTTTGGAAATAGCTGGAAACGCGCCGCTTGAGATTGACCGCTTTGCCGACATACAAAACATTGTTGTCTTCGTCAAAAAAACGGTACACGCCCGGCAGATTGGGCAGATTTTTCAGAAAAAGAGGTAAATCGAACGGTTCGGTTGCGCTCACGGGGATTTTCTTTTGGAATAAGCAGGCCGTCTGAAAACTTTTCAGACGGCCTTTTTCATTGACGTTTAAGATTCTTGAGACGGAGTATCTTCAGCTTCTACCACTTGGTTTTCAACTGCATCGCTTTCTAAAGCGGCTTCATCTTCAGCCTCTTCGGCCACACGCTCCAAGCTGACCAAGGTTTCGCCTTCATCCAGATTAATCAGGCGGACACCTGCGGCAGCACGGCCGGTCTCGCGAATCTGCTCAACTTTGGTACGAATCAGGACGCCGCCACTGGTAATCAGCATCAGGTCGTCGGTTTCACTGACCAAAGTTGCGGCAACCAAATCGCCGTTGCGCTCGCCGGTATTGATAGCGATATTGCCTTGGCCGCCTTGTTTTTACGGCTGTAATCGGCAATCGGGGTGCGTTTGCCATAGCCGTTGGCGGTAGCAGTCAATACTTGCAAATCGCTTTGCTCGGCTTCAGGGGCGAAGGTAATCAGGCTGACAATCTTGCCATCGGCCGGCAGGCGCATACCGCGCAAACCGCCGCTGCCGCGACCGGACGGACGGACACCGTGTTTGCCGCTTGGCAATGCGTTTTCGGCATTTTCATCATCCAGACCGTCTGAATCTTCGTTTTCGGTTTCGATATCGGTATCTTCTGCTTCATCATTACCGGATTTTTCCCAATATTCGTTAAAGCGGATGGCTTTGCCCAAGTTGGAGAACAACATAATGTCGTCCGCACCGCCGGTTTGCGCTGCGCCGACCAAGTAATCGCCTTCTTTAAGCGCGATGGCTTTAATGCCTTGGCTGCGGACGTTTTTAAACGCAGACAGTTGGACTTTTTTCACCATGCCTTGTGCGGTGGCGAAGAAAACGTATTGATCTTCCGGGAACTCACGGACAGCCAAAATCGCGCTGACTTTTTCGCCTTCTTCCAATTGGATGACGTTGTTAATCGGACGACCACGGCTGTTACGGCCGCCTTCCGGCAGTTTGTACACTTTAATCCAATGGCACTTGCCCAAATTGGTAAAGCACATCAAATAATCATGCGTATTGGCAACAAACAGGGTTTCGATAAAGTCTTCGTCTTTGGTTGCCGTTGCCTGTTTGCCGCGGCCGCCGCGACGCTGCGCCTGATAATCGGTAGTCGGTTGGGTTTTGATGTAGCCGCCATGAGTCAGGGTAACGACCATTTCGCGTTGCGGAATCAGGTCTTCATCGGCGATATCGCCGCCAAACGGATTAATTTCGCTGCGGCGTTCATCGCCGAAGTTGGCTTTGATGTCTGCCAATTCTTCGCGGATGATTTGGGTAACGCGCTCAGGTTTGGAAAGAATATCCACAAAATCAATGATTTTACTCATTAGATTCTTATATTCGCCGACAATTTCTTCCTGATCGAGACCGGTCAGGTTACGCAAGCTCATGCGCAAAATGGCATCGGCTTGCAATTCGCTCAGGTAATAGCCTTGGCTGTGCAGGCCCAAATTCTCTGGCAAGCCTTCAGGGCGCATCATGTGCAGGTCTAAATCGGTACGGCTGAGCATGTCTTCAACCAAGCTGCTGCGCCATGGGCGGGATAGCAATTTTTCTTTGGCTTCCGGCGCATTGGCAGATTCTTTAATCAGACGGATGATTTCGTCGATATTGGACAAGGCAACTGCTTTACCTTCGGCAATATGGCCTTCATGACGCGCTTTTTTCAGGCGGAACAAAGTACGACGGGTAACGACTTCGCGACGATGGCGCAGGAATTCGGACAGGATTTGTTTCAGATTCAGCAACCGCGGCTGGCCGTCAACCAAGGCCACCATGTTGATACCGAAGCTGTCTTGCAGCTGGGTCAGTTTGTAGAGTTGGTTCAAAACGACTTCGGCATTTTCATTGCGTTTCAATTCGATCACGACACGCATACCGGATTTGTCGGACTCGTCGCGCAGGTCGGATACGCCTTCCAACGTTTTTCGCGTACCAACTCGCCGATTTTCTCAACCAGCTTGGCTTTGTTTACTTGATATGGGATTTCATCGATAACGATGGCTTCGCGTTCACCGTTTTTACCGATAGGCTCAATATGGGTTTTACCGCGCATCACCACGCGGCCGCGGCCGGTTTTATAGCCTTCGCGCACGCCGCTTAAGCCGTAAATAGTTGCGCCGGTTGGAAAATCGGGCGCTTGGATAATGTTGATCAGCTCGTCGATTTCAGTTTCAGGCTCATCCAACAAACGCAGGCAGGCATTGATGGTATCGCCCAAATTGTGCGGCGGGATATTGGTTGCCATACCGACGGCAATACCGGACGAACCGTTTACCAACAGCGCAGGGAAGCGGGTCGGCAATACCAGCGGCTCATGTTCGCTGCCGTCATAGTTGGGGCCGAAGTTGACGGTTTCTTCTTCAATATCCGCCAGCATTTCATGGGAAATTTTTTCCATGCGGATTTCGGTATAACGCATGGCTGCTGCAGCCAAGCCGTCAACAGAACCGAAGTTGCCCTGACCGTCGATCAGTACATAACGCATGGAGAAGTCTTGCGCCATGCGGACGATGGTATCGTAAACGGCTATATCGCCGTGGGGGTGGTATTTACCGATAACGTCGCCGACGATACGGGCCGATTTTTTATAGGCGGAATTCCAGTTGTTTTTCAACTCGTGCATCGCGTACAACACGCGGCGGTGTACCGGCTTGAGACCGTCGCGGACATCCGGCAGGGCTCGCCCCACAATTACGCTCATGGCGTAATCGAGGTAGCTCTTGCGCATTTCGTCTTCAAGGCTGACAGGCAGGGTTTCAAGTGCAAATTTATGGTCGTTGCGGATGGTTGCGTCGGTCATGATTATCTGTAATTTCGTATGGCAAAAATCTTGTTGATTCTACCACAAAACAAGCGGTTTATGGCTTTTGCGTGAAGGCCGTCTGAAACAGGATTTCAGACGGCCTTCGTTATTTAATAAATTGAATTTAGTTGCAGCCAGAATCTTCGTTCGCAGCCTGCAAACTCAACTCTTTGCGCTTTTTAGCCCTTTCATAACGGCAGCGTTGGCGCGGTGTATTGATTTCCAAAGGCGGTACAGGAACCGGCTTACCGTCTTCAACGGCAACCATGGTGAAGTAGCAGCTGTTGGTATGACGCACTTTGCCGGTGTGGATGTTTTGCGCCTCAACCCGAATACCGACTTCCATAGAAGTGCGGCCGGTGTAGTTGATACTGGCGTAAAAGGTTACCAGTTCGCCGACATGAATAGGCTCTTTAAACAATACTTTATCAACAGACAGAGTAACGCAATAGGTACCGCTGTAACGGCAGGCGCAGGAATATGCCACTTGGTCGAGCAGGCGCAAAAGATCGCCACCGTGAACATTGCCGCTGAAGTTTGCCGTATAAGGCATCATCAGCTCGGACATGATCAGTTCATGGGAAGGAAGTTGGCGTTCCGGTTTCATCGTTTATTCTCCTTTTGATATTATTTTTAAATTGTCTGAAAACTTCAGACTGCACGTGTGCAAAATTATTCTACCGTTTTTAATCTTTGAATTTCAACCCCTTGCCTACCTGTTTACAGCCATTTTCTACGCGAAAAGAAAATCAGCAGTCCGATAATGATGCACAGCATCACACCCAAAACCATGAAATAGCCGTAATGCCAATGCAGCTCGGGCATATTGTCGAAGTTCATACCGTAGATGCCGGTGATGACGGTCAGCGGCATGAAGATGATGGTAATAACCGTCAACACGCGCATTTGCTGGTTCATGCGGTTGGATTGAAAAGAAAGATAAATATCCATCATGCTCAACACCATATCTCGAGAGGCATCAAGCGATTCGATAAGCTGCATATTGTGGTCGTACACGTCGCGCAGATAGACGGTGGATTCGCCTTTGAAAATGGCGAATCGCCGCGCACGGCCAGCTGGTAAAACACATCGCGCAAGGGCAAAAGCGTTCGGCGCAGGCGGACGGCATCGCGCTTGAGGCGGTGAATCTTACTGAGAATATCGCTGTTTTCATTTTTAAACAGGGATTTGTCTATGGTTTCAAAACGGTTGTTGTATGATTCCAAAACGATAAAATAGTCGTCCACAATGCGGTCAAGCAGGCAATACGCCAGAAACGCTGTGTTTTTGTTCAAAATATTGTGCGGATTTTCGTGCATCTGCCGGCGCAGATGACTGAACAAGCCCAACGGTTTTTGTTGGAAAGACAACACAAAATCTTTGCCGATAATCACATACACTTGATCGGAATGGAGCTTGCCCGTGGAAGTGTAATGGTAAACCTGTGCGGCAGTAAAAACATAGCTGCCGTAGTCTTCAATTTTCGGACGCTGTTTGCGGCTGAGAATATCTTCAATCACCAGCTCATGGATACCATAAGGCTCAAGCGCGTGTTTGAGCAAGGCAACATCATTGATGCCGACAAAATGCAGCCAGTCGATTTGACCTTCTTGCGGGCGGGCAATATCGGGCAAGTTTTTTCCGGCAAGATAATCATGCTGAGCAAAGGTATCGGCGGAATACAAGGTTTGATGGATGGCAGAACGCGGCGCATTGTCGGTATTGCTGCGCTGTATGGTTTGGTCTGGCAGATTGTCGGTTATTTCAACTGGATTGGCTGGTTTGCTCATAAAAATAAATCATGTTTTTTTTAGTTAGAATGAATTGTACAGACAGAAAAGGCCGTCTGAAAACTAATTTTCAGACGGCCTGACAATATCGATCAACGCTTTATTAGGCTTTAGGCGCGGTTTTCTCCAACTCCAATGCAGCGGCAAGCAAGGACAGGCGCGCCATTACGCCGTAAACGTAGAGGCGGTTGTGTTCGTTGTCCACATCGCAGTCTTTTTCAGAGCGCGGCATACCGAGCGAGTCCCATTGTTCAAATACGCGTTTGCAGGCTTCAGGCGCTTCTTGGGAATTATCGCCGTTGCCGGTAGGAATGCTGTTGGACAGCGGGACGAATACCATGCCGCCGGCGTTGAGGTTTTCGTCTGCGCCGCGCCCTTCGTGTACGCGGAAGAAACCGCCGATAACGAAACGGTCCATCATATAAACGACAGGTTCACACACGGCGCCGTTCATGGTTTCGTAGGTATAAATACCTTCTTGGACAATGACTTCGTTGACTTCCAAGCCTTCTTTAACTTTCGCCATTTTATTGCGGTTTTTACGGTTCAAGCCGCGCACTTCATCCGCAGATTTAACGCTCATTACGCCCATGCCGTAAGTACCTGCGTCGGCTTTCACAATAACGAAAGGTTGGTCGGTAATACCCAATTCGTCGTATTTGGCTTGAATTTTCGCCAATACACGCTCTACCGCGCCTGCTAATGCATCCTCGCCTTCACGCTCTTGGAAATCCAAACCGCTGATTTTTTCAAAATAAGGATTGATTTGCCATTCGTCGATGTCAATCAACTTGGCAAAGTCGGCGGCGACTTGGTTGTACGCACCGAAGTGTTCGGTTTTACGGCGAGTCGTCCAGCCGCCGTGTAATGGAGGCAAAACGGTTTGACTGATGTCTTTAAGGATTTCAGGAACACCCGCTGACAAGTCATTGTTCAACAAGACAACGCAAGGCGAGAAACCGTCGGCAAGATGTACACGCTCACGGGTACGCAATAAAGGCTCAAGCAAAATTTTGTCGCCCAACGCGGTTTCAAACTCGGTTGGCTCAGTCACTTCAGGATTCAGGCTGCCCAAGCGCACTTCATATCCTGCCGAACGCAAAATCTCGCTGAGGGCGTAAACGTTTTGCAGATAGAATGTGTTGCGTGTGTGGTTTTCAGGAATAATCAATACGGATTTGGCCGTTTCACAGGCACGCTGTACCGCATCTTGCGCGGCAACCGCCGCCAGCGGGATAAAGTTGGGATTCAAATTATTAAAGCCGCCCGGAAACAGGTTCATATCGATAGATGAAATTTTGTAACCGGCATTACGGATGTCAACCGAACCATAAAACGGCGGACGGTGTTCGTTCCATTGCGAACGGAACCATGCTTCGATTTTGGCGTGGTTGCACAAGATTTTCGCTTCAAACGCCTGAAGTTGCGACAGATGTTCGGCAGCCATTACCGGTAATTTCATTCTCTATACCTCTTGGTAAGTGTGGATATTGAGTGAGAATGATAGAACTTTTTAGTGCATTTCGACAAGTATTCTTTCAGATAAGATGCATCTTTTTGTCAACAATTCTACAATTTGTCTAATTTTTAATAAGCGTTTTTGAAACTTTGCGACAAATTTTAAAAATTGGACAAATTTCTATTGCGCAGCCCCTATAAAAAGCCTAAAATCCGCCCATAAACGCAAACCATCATTCATACCTAACAATAGCAAAGAATACTCATCATGAGCGCACAAACCCTTTACGATAAACTTTGGAACAGCCACGTCGTCCGCGAAGAAGAAGACGGCACTGTCCTGCTTTACATCGACCGCCACCTGGTTCACGAAGTAACCAGCCCGCAAGCATTTGAAGGCTTGAAAATGGCCGGCCGCAAACTCTGGCGTATCGACAGCGTGGTCTCCACAGCCGACCACAACACCCCGACCGGCGACTGGGACAAAGGTATCCAAGATCCGATTTCCAAACTGCAAGTCGATACTTTGGACAAAAACATTAAAGAGTTTGGCGCACTCGCCTACTTCCCGTTTATGGATAAAGGCCAAGGCATTGTGCACGTTATGGGTCCGGAACAAGGCGCAACCCTGCCCGGCATGACCGTTGTCTGCGGCGACTCGCATACTTCCACCCACGGCGCATTCGGCGCATTGGCTCACGGGATCGGCACTTCCGAAGTCGAACACACCATGGCGACCCAATGTATTACCGCTAAAAAATCCAAATCCATGCTGATTGCCGTTGAAGGCCGTCTGAAACCCGGTGTTACCGCCAAAGACGTAGCACTTTATATCATCGGCCAAATCGGTACGGCAGGCGGTACAGGCTACGCCATCGAGTTTGGCGGCGAAGCCATCCGCAGCCTTTCTATGGAAGGCCGCATGACCCTGTGCAATATGGCGATCGAAGCCGGTGCGCGCTCAGGCATGGTTGCCGTCGACCAAACCACCATCGACTATGTAAAAGGCAAACCTTTCGCACCTAAAGGCGAAGCGTGGGACAAAGCCGTCGAATACTGGCGCACGCTGGTGTCTGACGAAGGCGCCGTATTCGATAAAGAATACCACTTCAAAGCCGAAGACATCGAGCCTCAAGTAACTTGGGGCACATCGCCTGAAATGGTTTTGGACATCAGCGGCAAAGTGCCTAATCCTGCCGAAGAAGCCGATCCGGTCAAACGCAGCGGCATGGAACGCGCCCTTGAATACATGGGCTTGGAAGCCGGTACGCCATTAAACGAAATCCCTGTCGATATCGTCTTTATCGGTTCTTGCACCAACAGCCGTATCGAAGACTTTGCGCGAAGCCGCCGCCATCGCCAAAGGCCGTAAAAAAGCGGACAATGTACAACGCGTATTGATTGTTCCCAGGCTCCGGTTTGGTTAAAGAGCAGGCAGAAAAAGAAGGCTTGCACGAAGTATTTATCGAAGCTGGTTTTGAATGGCGCGAACCGGGCTGCTCTATGTGCCTCGCCATGAATGCCGACCGCCTGACCCCGGGACAACGTTGCGCCTCCACTTCCAACCGTAACTTTGAAGGCCGTCAAGGCAACGGCGGACGTACCCACCTCGTCAGCCCTGCCATGGCAGCCGCAGCCGCGGTGACCGGCCACTTTACCGACATCCGCACTATGGCTTAAAGCATTTTCAGACGGCCTTTATTGATCAGGCCGTCTGAAACAATACCTTGCTCAAGTAAGTTTTTCTATTGCGCAAAACGTCCGAAAACCTTCTCAATCATTGATAACTTGAAAGGAATCTAGTATGAAAAAACTGTTTGCATTGGCTGCCGCAGCCCTTATCCTGTCAGCTTGTTCCAGCACTTGGTCCGGCGCAAAAAACGATGCCAACCGCAATTGGGACAAAACCAAAGAGACTGCCGAGCGCGTAGCCGATAAAACCAAAGAAACCGCAGAACACGTTGCCGAAAAAACCGGTGAAGCCGTTAAAAAAGGCGGCAATGCAGTAGGCCGCGGCATGAGCCATGTTGGAGAAAAAATCGAAGCCGCTACCGAATAATTCGGTAAATCAGGCCGTCTGAAGCTCCTGACTCCGTTTCAGACGGCCTGATACATTATTAATTTTTCAGACATTTTCACGATTCCAAGCAAAGGAAGAAACAATGAGTAATCCGTCAAGCTGGTTTGGTATTCACGCTCATGATTTGGATCGCGCCAAAGCCTTTTACGAATCCGTATTCGGCAAGCCCCTGCAAGACGTTGGCGGCAACGGATTCCGTTTCATCATTTTTCCAGCCGATTACACCCAACACGGTACGGCCGGCATGATTTGGCACGACAGCAACGCCCAGCCCGGCCACGGCGGTACAACCATTTTCTTTAATTGCCCGGATTGCGCCGAAACAGCAGAAAAAGCCGTTGCAGCAGGCGGCAAACTGTTACAAGAGAAATTCCGCATTGCCAACGGCTTTGCTGCATTTATCGAAGACACAGAAGGCAACCGAATCGGTTTGCACAGCACACGCTAACCCGAATAGCCATAAAATTTCCCATTATTACTATCAGAATCTGACATGAAAGCCTTTACCAAAATTACCGCCATTGTCGCCCCGCTCGACCGCAGTAACGTCGATACCGATGCCATCATCCCCAAACAATTTCTGAAATCCATCAAACGCAGCGGCTTCGGCCCCAATGCCTTTGATGAATGGCGTTACCTCGACCACGGCGAACCGGGCATGGACAACAGCAAACGCCCGTTGAATCCCGATTTCTCTCTGAACCAGCCACGCTATCAAGGCGCACAAATCCTGTTGACGCGTAAAAACTTCGGTTGCGGCTCTTCACGCGAACACGCCCCTTGGGCATTGGACGACTACGGCTTCCGCGCCGTCATCGCCCCCAGCTTTGCCGATATCTTCTTCAACAACTGCTACAAAAACGGCCTTTTGCCTATCGTTTTGACAGAAGAACAGGTGGACCAGCTTTTCAAAGAAGTCGAAGCAACCGAAGGCTATCAACTCTCCATCGACCTTGCCGAGCAAACCCTGACCACCCCTAGCGGCGAAACATTCACATTCGACATTACCGAACACCGCAAACACTGCCTCTTAAACGGCTTGGACGAAATCGGCCTGACCCTGCAACACGCTGACGAAATTCACGCCTTTGAAGAAAAACGCCGCCAAAGCCAGCCTTGGCTGTTTAACGGTTGATATACAAAAGGCCGTCTGAAAAATTTAAGTGTTTCAGACGGCCTTTAATCTACACAAATATATTATGATTACCGACACCATAAACAATGCCACCCGCTACGCTGCCTTGCATCCCGACTTTGCCGAAGCCTTCCACCTGTTGCAGACCTTGGATTTTGACAAGCTGCCGGACGGCCAAGTGCCATGCGAGAATCCCAATATCCGTATTTTTATCGGCAGCGAGCCGATGAGGACGCAGAGAGAAGCCCAGCCTGAAGCGCACTTAAAACATATTGATATTCAAACGCCGATTGATGGTAACGAAATATATGGCTGGATAGATAGAGGCCGTCTGAAAAACGGTTTAGGCTACAACGAAAAGCGCGATATTGAGTTTTTCAACTGCGAGCCGGAGACTTGGCTGACCTTAGAGCCTGGCGAATTTGCGCTATTTTTCCCGAATGATGCGCATGCCCCGTTGGTCGGCGACAGAGCAAACATACGCAAAGTTGTTTTTAAAATCCGTGTTGAAACCGAACGCCTATAATATTTCAGACGGCCTTATCCCCTTATTCAGGACACAATATGTCTTTTTTCAGCAGGTTGTTCCGCTCCAAACCTAAATTAATGACTTGGCAGGAATTTGTCGAATACTTTGCCCGTCGCATTCAAGAAGAATTGGATCTTAAGGCAAAAATCGACTGGGGCGAAACTATTGCGTCTTCACCGATCATCGTCCATTTTTCCGAAGACGATGAAACATCATTCAGCACATATTTGAGCAACCATTACACAAGTTATCTGCAAAATCCCGAGGCCTTGGAGGCTATTGTTGCAGCCAATTTAGCGGTTATCGATAAGATTCAAAACACTGATGCCAGTGTTTCAGCACAACAAATTCTTCCGACGATTAAAAATACGATTTATCTGGAAAACGCCAGACTGATTACAAATACGGATGAAGCCGAACCTGCCGATTACCTGGTATACAAACCGATTGCAGGCGATATCATGTTGCTTTATATGGTAGATACGGACGAATCCATGCATACGCTTAATCATGAGCATATGAAAGAGGCCGGTATTGAAGATGAAGACACCTTGTATCGTACCGCCATGGATAATTTGCGCCAACGGATGAATGGACGTGTCCAAATTCATCATGCCGAAGGTTGGTCATTGACTCAAATCCATTTGGACAACGACTATGATGCTTCCCTGATTTTGCTTTTGGACGAAGTACTTAAAGACGATCCTATGCTGCCGGCCAACCCTGTTTTTGCAGTCCCGGCACGAAACGCCCTGCTCGTTTGCAGCCCGTCCGATGAAGAGGCTTTGCAGGCGATGGCGAATATCGCCCTGCAGGCATTTGAAGAATCTGCCTACGCGATTTCTACCCAGCTTTACCAGTACCATAATGGTACAATCAGCGTTTTCAGAGCAAATTGATTTAAGGCCGTCTGAAAAACAGGCGACCTGCCCTTTACCTAAAACCTTCCCATAAGGAAACCCGAAATGACCAAACATATCGCTATCTTGCGCGGCGACGGCATCGGCCCTGAAATCGTTGCAGAAACCGTCCGTGTACTCGACAAACTTATCGAACAAGGTTTGGATGTCAGCTACGAATACGCGCCTTTGGGCGGCGAAGCCTATGACGAATACGGCCATCCTTATCCAGAATTCACGCAAAACCTTTGCCGTAAAGCCGATGCGGTCCTGCTTGGTGCAGTCGGTTCTCCTCAATACGACAATCTCGACCGTCCGCTGCGCCCTGAACGCGGCTTGTTGGCTATTCGTAAAGACTTGAATCTGTTTGCCAATTTGCGCCCTGCCATTTTGTATAAAGAGCTGGCCAATGCTTCCACTCTGAAACCGGAAATCGTAGCCGGCCTCGACATCCTTATCGTACGCGAACTGACCGGCGATATTTACTTTGGCGAACCGCGCGGCATCCGTGTTTTGGAAAACGGCGAACGCGAAGGCTACAACACCATGAAATACAGCGAAAGCGAAATCCGCCGTATTGCCCACGTTGCCTTCCAATCCGCCCAAAAACGCAGCAAAAAAGTCTGCTCCGTAGGCAAGGCCAACGTATTGGAAACCACCGAACTGTGGCGCGAAATCTTTGAAGAAATCGGCAAAGAATACCCTGATGTCGAGCTTTCCCATATGTACGTTGATAACGCCGCCATGCAGTTGGTACGCGCGCCCAAACAATTTGACGTGATTGCCACCGGCAACATCTTCGGCGACATCCTCTCTGATGAAGCCTCCATGCTGACCGGCTCCATCGGTATGCTGCCTTCCGCTTCTTTGGACGAAAACGGCAAAGGCTTGTACGAACCGTCTCACGGCTCCGCTCCCGACATTGCCGGTCAAAACAAAGCCAATCCGCTGGCGACCGTATTGTCTCTCGCCATGTTGCTGCGTTACAGCCTAAATGACGAGGCACGCGCGCAACAAGTTGAAAACGCCGTCCAAAAAGTGCTGCAACAAGGCTTGCGTACCGGCGATATTTACGAAGAAGGGACCAAACTGGTTTCCTGCTCCGAAATGGGCGATGCCGTATTGGCCGCTTTGTAAGAGGCCGTCTGAAAAAAGCGTGGGACCAATCCCGCGCTTTTTTTATATACGAAAACTCGAAACCATAAAAAAGGGCGTGTCTTCACACGCCCTTATGTCTTTTTCAGACGGCCTTAAGATTGAAAAAATCAACCTCTTTTGTGTTTGCCGCCAAAGCTGTCGTTAGACTTACGCTTGCCTTTAAAGCCTTCGCCGCCTTTTTTGAAACCGTCAGCTTTTTTGAAACCATCTTTCTTAAAGCCATCTTTCTTGAACCCATCTTTTTTATGGCCTTCGCCGCGAGCTTTACCGCCGAAACCTTCTTTAGCCGGTTTCTTATCACCGCGCCAGCCGCCGGATTTACGATCGCCCCAGCCGCCTTTGCCTTTCGGTTTGCCGCCCGCAGATTTGCGTTTGCGGGTCGGCTCCATGCCTTCGATGGTCAACTCAGGCAATTTACGGCCGATATATTTTTCAATTTTATGTACTTTGACGTATTCATTCACTTCGGCAAAAGTAATCGCAATACCGGTACGGCCTGCGCGGCCGGTACGGCCGATGCGGTGAACGTAATCTTCAGCCTGTTTTGGCAAGTCGTAGTTAATAACGTGGGTAATAGTAGGCACGTCGATACCGCGTGCGGCAACATCGGTAGCAACCAAAATTTTGCAGCGGCCTTTACGCAAGTCCATCAGCGTGCGGTTACGCCAGCCTTGCGGCATATCGCCGTGCAGGCAGTTGGCGGCAAAACCTTTTTCGTACAACTCATCCGCGATGACTTCGGTCATGGCTTTAGTGGATGTGAAGATCACGCATTGATCGATATTGGCATCGCGCAAGATGTGGTCGAGCAGGCGGTTTTTGTGGCGCATATCATCGCAATACAACAGCTGCTCTTCGATTTTGCCTTGATCGTCTACACGCTCAACTTCGATGGTTTCAGGGTCTTTGGTCAGTTTGCGTGCCAGTTTGCCCACTGCGCCGTCCCAAGTGGCGGAGAACAACAAAGTCTGACGGTCGCTCGGCGTCGCTTCCACGATGGTTTCGATGTCGTCGATAAAGCCCATATCCAGCATACGGTCGGCTTCGTCCAGAATCAGCACTTCCAAACGATCAAAATCAACCTTACCGCTCTGCATCAAGTCCATCAGACGGCCCGGAGTGGCGACAATCAGGTCAACCGGTTTGCTCAAAGCACGGGTTTGGTAGCCGAAAGATGCGCCTCCGACAATGCTGACAGTACGGAACCAACGCATATTTTTAGCATACGCCAGCGCGTTTTTTTCCACCTGAGCCGCCAATTCGCGGGTCGGGGTCAACACCAAAGCGCGCGGGCCTTTGCCCGGTTTTTCGCTGCGCTTGGTCAGTTTTTGCAAAGTCGGCAGCAGGAAGGCTGCGGTTTTGCCTGAACCGGTTTGTGCCGAAGCCATAATGTCACGACCGTCCAAAGCAAACGGAATCGCTTGCGCCTGAATCGGGGTCGGGCTTTCATAACCCTCGCTGCTTACGGCAGACAAAATGTTTTTATCAAGGTTCAAATCGGCAAATTTAATAGACATATCTATCCTAAGAGACAACAACGCGCACGCCTGAACAATTTCAGACGACCTGAAGCAAAGGAAAGTAACGATACGGGAAATGTGAAGTTACAGGGTTGTCGCAAGCATCTTGCTTGTGGTTAACATCGACGACAACCTGCACAGAAAAGGCTTTGCAAATATGCAAGCAATAAAAGAAACGCGCCCGAAACGGCGGTTTAGGTTGGATGACGATGGCTTCGTATCAAAAGACGAACGGCGGATAATATAGATTTTATGGATAACAGTCAAGCAAAAAGACATCAAGTGCGTTAAAATCCAAACCCTTCCCAATACTTATTCAGGCCGTCTGAAACCATGACCGACATTACCCCCTTTGCCAACCGCTTGGGCAAAAACATCAAACATCTTATGAAATGGGCCAAACGCAACAATATCGAAGCCTGGCGCATTTACGACCGCGATATTCCCCAATTTCCCTTTGCCGTCGATGTTTACGGCGACCAAATCCATCTTCAGGAATACGATACCGGCTGGCTGATGCAGCCCGAAGAATACGAAGCATGGCTTGAGGATGTATTGGAAGCCATCGGTTTTGTGACCGGTTTTGCGCCCGAACAAATCCACCTCAAACGCCGCGAACGTCAAAAAGGCTTGCAGCAATACGAGAAAACTGGCAAAACCGGCGAAGATTTCGTCATCACTGAAAACGGCCGCAAGTTTTGGGTCAACCTCGACAAATACCTCGACACCGGCCTCTTTCTCGACCACCGCAACACGCGCAAAAAAGTCGGCGAAACCGCAGGTGGCAAACGCTTCCTCAACCTGTTTTCCTACACAGGCAGCTTCACCGTCTACGCCGCAACCGGCGGCGCGGTATCCAGCGAAACCGTCGATTTATCGAACACTTATCTCGAGTGGGCAAAACGCAATTTCGAACTCAACGGCATCGACCCCGAACAACACAAAATCGTCCGCGCCGATGTGTTCCAATACCTGCAAAATGCCGCAGACGAAGGCAAAAAGTTTGACCTGATCGTCATGGATCCGCCCAGCTTTTCCAACAGCAAAAAGATGCTCGACATCCTCGACATCCAGCGCGACCACAAAAAGCTGATTGACGGCGCAATGAGCCTGCTCGCTTCAGACGGCATTCTGTATTTCTCCAACAATCTGCGCAGTTTTGTGTTGGACGATGCGGTCGCGGAACAATACGCCGTCAAAGACATTTCCAAGCAGTCCGTTCCCGACGATTTCCGCAACAAAAAAATCCATCAATGCTGGGAAATCAAGCATAAATAAGCATCAGGCCGTCTGAAAGCCAGTTTTCAGACGGCCTGATTGCCATATTGAATCTCTCAATCAATAGGCGCATAATTCAAGAAATTGTTGACAATATCAAAAGGAAAAGAACATGCAAAACTACCTGACGCCCAATTTCTCATTCGCCCCCATGATTCCGGAACGCGCGCTCGGCAGCCGGGTTTGGGATACCGAAGGACGAGAATACATTGACCTGTCAGGCGGTATTGCAGTAAACGCGCTGGGCCATTGCCATCCCGATTTGGTCGCAGCCTTGGCCGAGCAGTCGCAAAAACTCTGGCACATTTCTAATATCTATACCACCCAACCGGCGCAAGAATTGGCCAAAAAATTGGTCGAAAACACCTTTGCCGACAAAGTGTTTTTCTGCAATTCCGGCGCAGAAGCCAATGAAGCCGCGCTGAAACTGGCGCGCAAAATACGGCCGCGATCATTTTGGCGAACACAAAACCGAAATCATCTCCTGCCTCAACAGCTTCCACGGCCGTACCCTGTTTACCGTATCCGTCGGCGGCCAGCCCAAATACAGCAAAGACTACGCGCCGCTGCCGGCCGGCATTACCCACGTTCCCTTCAATGATGTTGCCGCATTGGAAGCAGCCATCGGCGACAAAACCTGCGCCGTGATTATCGAGCCGATTCAAGGCGAAAGCGGCATCCTGCCTGCCACCCAAGAATATCTTCAAGCCGCACGCCGTTTGTGCGACAAACACGGCGCATTGCTGATTTTGGACGAAGTGCAAACCGGCATGGGCCATACGGGCAAACTGTTTGCCTACGAGCATTACGGCGTGACACCCGATATCCTCAGCTCCGCCAAAGCCTTGGGCGGCGGCTTCCCGATTGGCGCGATTCTGACCACCGATAAAAATCGCCCCAACCTTCGGCCCCGGAACGCATGGCTCGACATTCGGCGGCAATCCGATGGCGTGTGCGGTCGGCAGCCGTGCATTTGACATCATCAATGCGCCCGAAACATTGGCACACGTTGAACAACAAGGCCAAAAACTTCAGACGGCCTTGCGTGAAATAGGTGAAAAAACCGGCGTATTTAAAGAAGTCCGCGGCATGGGCTTGCTGCTCGGCTGTGTGTTGGCAGACAAATACGAAGGCAAGGCATCTGAAATTACCGCCGCCGCTTTGAAACACGGCCTGATGGTACTGGTTGCCGGAGCAAATGTGGTGCGCTTTGCCCCCAGCCTGCTGCTGAACGATGAAGACATGGCCGAAGGCTTGAAACGTTTTGAAGCGGCCTTGGCCGAATGGTTGGCCTGATTTTTAAAACCCAATATTCAAATCAGCCGACAGATTTGTTCCTAATTAATGCCATATAGTAAAGGCCGTCTGAAAGACTCTTTTGAGTTTTTTAGACGGCCTTTTTTCAATATTGAAAACAACATCCGCCTACATGCTTTGTCATTTGATGTTTGTTAAAAATCGTACCTCCTCTTCGTGTTACGCTTGGTAAACAATTTGATTTTGCGAAGAAAAGGAACAGGAGATGGTATCGTTGAAAACCCAAATCGCCGGTTTTTCTTTTGACAACTGCCTGATGAATGCCGCTGGTGTGTCATGTATGACTGTTGAGGAATTGGAAGCGGTCAGACAGTCTTCGGCAGGCACTTTCATTACCAAGACCGCAACGCTTACCCCTCGTCAAGGCAATCCTGAGCCGCGTTATCGGGACGTGCCTCTCGGCAGCATCAATTCGATGGGGTTGCCGAATCAAGGCATTGATTACTATCTGGATTACCTGCTTACCCTTCAAGAGACTCAGCCGGAACGGACATTTTTCCTCTCACTGGTCGGACTGTCGCCCGATGAAACGCACACTTTGTTAGAAAAAGTGCAAAACAACGGGTTCAACGGCATTACCGAACTCAACCTTTCCTGTCCAAACATCGCCGGCAAACCGCAAATCGCCTACGAATTTGAAACCACCGAGCAAATTTTGGGCGAAGCCTTTACCTACTTCGACAAGCCCTTAGGCATCAAATTGCCGCCGTATTTCGATATTGCCCATTTCGATCAAGCGACGAAAGTGTTCAACCGCTATCCATTAAAATTCGTCAACTGCGTCAACTCCATCGGCAACGGTATGTATATCGAAGACGAATCCGTCGTGATCCGCCCGAAAAACGGCTTCGGCGGCATAGGCGGCCAATACATCAAACCGACTGCGCTCGCCAATGTCCACGCGTTCTATCAAAGATTAGATCCGTCTATCCAAGTCATTGGGACAGGCGGCGTTTACAGCGGCCGTGATGCGTTTGAACACATCTTGTGCGGCGCAAGCATGGTGCAGATCGGCACGGCGCTACACCAGCAAGGCGTAGACATTTTTGAACGGGTTTCCCTTGAATTAAAAGCCATCATGGCGCAAAAAGGCTATGAGAAGCTGGAAGACTTCAAAGGCAAATTGAAATATTTTGCATAGGGTTTACTCTAAAAAACGACCAAGGCCGTCTGAAAATTTCAGACGGCCTTGTTGTATAATTGCTCCCCACATTACCCGTCTTCCCCCTTCAATGAAACTCAACCCCCAACAGCAAGCCGCGGTCAAATATCTAGGCGGCCCCCTGCTCGTCCTTGCCGGCGCAGGCAGCGGCAAAACCGGCGTAATTACGCAAAAAATCAAACATTTGATTGTCAATGTCGGCTATCTGCCGCATACCGTCGCCGCGATTACCTTTACCAATAAAGCCGCCACGGAAATGCAGGAGCGCGTCTCCTAAAATGCTGCCCAAGTCGCAAACGCGCGGGCTGACGATTTGCACCTTCCACTCTTTGGGCATGAAGATTTTGCGCGAAGAGGCCAATCAAATCGGTTACAAAAAAAACTTTTCCATCCTCGACTCTACCGACAGCGCCAAAATCATCGGCGAACTCTTGGGCGGTACGGGCAAAGAAGCCGTATTCAAAGCGCAGCATCAAATTTCCCTTTGGAAAAACGATCTAAAAACGCCTGAAGAAGTCGTTCAGACGGCCGCTAATGTGTGGGAACAACAAACAGCGCGCGTCTATGCGAGTTATCAGGAAACCCTGCAAAGCTATCAGGCGGTGGACTTCGACGACTTAATCCGCCTGCCTGCCGTGCTGTTGCAGCAAAACAGCGAAGTGCGCAACAAATGGCAGCGGCGGCTGCGTTATCTGCTGGTTGACGAATGCCAAGACACCAACACCTGCCAATTCACCCTGATGAAGCTCTTGACCGGCGCGGAAGGCATGTTTACCGCCGTCGGTGATGACGACCAGTCCATCTACGCATGGCGCGGCGCAAACATGGAAAACCTGCGCAAAATGCAGGAAGACTATCCGCAGATGAAGGTCATCAAGCTGGAGCAAAACTACCGCTCCACCGCGCGGATTCTCAAAATCGCCAACAAAGTCATCGAAAACAACCCAAAACTCTTTACCAAAAAACTTTGGTCTCAGTTCGGCGAAGGCGAAATCGTCAAAGTCGTTGCCTGTCAAAGCGAGCAGCACGAAGCCGACTGGGTTGTCAGCCAAATCGTCAAGCAGAAGCTGGTCGGCGGCGACAAAACCCAATACGCCGATTTCGCCGTGTTATACCGCGGCAACCATCAGGCGCGGATTTTTGAGGAAGCCTTGCGCAGCGCACGCGTTCCCTACCAACTCTCCGGCGGACAAAGCTTTTTCGACAAAGCCGAAATCAAAGACGTTTTGTCCTACTTGCGCCTACTTGCCAACCCCAACGACGATCCCGCCTTCCTGCGCGCCGTAACCACGCCCAAACGCGGCATCGGCGATGTCACACTGGGAAAGCTCAACACCTACGCGCACGAACACGAATGCAGCCTATATAAAGCCGCGCAAACCGAAAAAGCGCTTGCCCTGTTGAACAATACCAACCGCCAACACCTGCAAGCCTTCATGGATATGATTGAAAACTACCGCACCAAAGCCGAAACCAGCGAAGCAGGCGAGCTTATCCATAAACTACTGAAAGAAATCGACTACGAAAACCACCTGTTGGCCAACGAAGAAGGCAAAGCAGGCGAAATCAAATGGCGCAACGTTACCGACCTGACCGGCTGGCTGGAACGCAAAGGCGAGCAAGACGGCAAAAACATCATCGAGCTTGCCCAAACCATCGCCCTGATGACGCTTTTGGAGGGCAAAAGCGAAGAAGAAGTCGATGCCGTCAAACTCTCCACCCTGCACGCTTCCAAAGGTTTGGAATACCCCTACGTTTTCCTTGTCGGTTGCGAAGAAGGCATCTTGCCACACAACGACAGCATCGAAGAAGACAATGTCGAAGAAGAACGTCGTCTGATGTACGTCGGCATTACCCGTGCCAAACGCCAACTTACGCTGACCCACTGCCTCAAACGTAAAAAGCAAGGCACATGGCAATTCCCCGAGCCGAGCCGTTTCATAGACGAAATGCCGCAGGAAGACATCAAAATCCTAGGCCGCAAAGGCGGCGAGCCGATTGTGAGCAAGGAAGAAGGAAAAAGTAATTTAGCAGGATTGCTGGATATGTTGGGAAACAAAAGAAAAGGATAAAGCAAGGCCGTCTGAAAACAGGATTTCAGACGGCCTTATTGTCAGCAAAATGTCAAAGACAACAATCAAATAATTTTCACTTTATATCGTTACGCCTATTCGTCCCCACTTCTCTCAATTCTTCAAAAATAAACAAAAATAATCGAGTAATCAGGTACAAAATAAAAAACTAGGCGACACGATTGCCTTATTCCCCTTCAATTTACAAGCAAAAATTGTCAACACTTGAAGTATAAATTCACAAGCAAAATTGCATTTTTCAGGTATAATAATGGATTCCCCAACTGCATTTTGTGAGCTGAATCCATGTCTGTTGTTCTGCCCTTGCGCGGTGTAACCGCCCTTTCCGATTTCCGTGTTGAAAAACTCTTCCAAAAAGCAGCCGCCCTCGGCCTGCCCGAAGTCAAATTAAGCAGCGAATTTTGGTATTTTGTCGGTAGCGAAAAAGCACTTGATGCCGCGACAGTCGAAAAACTGCAAGCCTTACTGGCAGCGCAAAGCGTTGAACAAACGCCCAAAGCGCGCGAGGGCTTGCATTTATTTTTGGTAACGCCCCGTTTGGGCACCATTTCTCCTTGGGCTTCCAAAGCAACCAATATCGCCGAAAACTGCGGTTTGGAAGGCATTGAGCGTATCGAACGCGGCATGGCCGTATGGTTGGAAGGCGCACTTACCGACGGGCAAAAACAACAATGGGCAGCCCTGTTGCACGACCGCATGACCGAAAGCGTGTTGACCGACATCGATGCAGCTGCGCAACTGTTCCACCATATCCAATCGGAAACCTTCTCCAGCGTAGATGTATTGGGCGGCGGTAAAGAGGCTTTGGTCAAAGCCAATACCGAAATGGGTTTGGCACTTTCAGCCGACGAAATCGATTATCTGGTTGAAAACTATCAGGCTTTAAACCGCAATCCGTCCGATGTTGAATTGATGATGTTCGCTCAGGCAAACAGCGAACACTGCCGCCACAAAATCTTCAACGCCGACTTCATCCTCAACGGCGAAAAACAGCCGAAATCCCTCTTCGGCATGATCCGCGATACGCACAATGCGCATCCCGAAGGCACAGTCGTTGCCTATAAAGACAATTCGTCCGTAATTGAAGGCGCGAAAATCGAGCGTTTCTATCCGAATGCGGCGGAAAACCAAGGCTACCGTTTCCATGAGGAAGACACGCATATCATCATGAAAGTGGAAACGCATAACCACCCGACCGCCATCGCGCCGTTTGCGGGCGCAGCAACGGGCGCGGGCGGTGAAATCCGCGATGAAGGCGCAACAGGTAAAGGCTCACGTCCCGAAAAGCAGGCTTGACCGGCTTTACCGTCTCCAACCTGAATATCCCGGGCTTGGAGCAGCCTTGGGAACAAGCCTACGGCAAACCCGGCCATATTGCTTCTCCTTTAGACATCATGATTGAAGGCCCGATCGGCGGCGCAGCGTTCAACAACGAATTCGGCCGTCCGAACCTCTTGGGCTACTTCCGTACCTTTGAAGAAAAGTTTGACGGTCAGGTTCGCGGCTATCACAAACCGATTATGATTGCCGGCGGATTGGGCAGCATTCAGGCACAACAAACACACAAAGACGAAATCCCCGAAGGCGCATTGCTGATCCAACTGGGCGGCCCGGGCATGCTTATCGGCTTGGGCGGCGGCGCGGCTTCTTCCATGGATACAGGCACAAACGACGCTTCTTTGGACTTCAACTCCGTACAACGCGGCAACCCCGAAATCGAACGCCGCGCGCAAGAAGTCATCGACCGCTGCTGGCAGCTCGGCGACAAAAACCCGATTATCTCCATCCACGACGTCGGCGCAGGCGGCTTGTCCAACGCCTTCCCCGAACTCGTCAACGATGCCGGACGCGGCGCGGTATTCAAGCTGCGCGAAGTGCCGCTGGAAGAACACGGTCTCAACCCGTTGCAAATTTGGTGTAACGAATCGCAAGAGCGTTATGTATTGTCCATTTTGGAAAAAGATTTGGACACCTTCCGCGCCATCTGCGAACGCGAACGCTGCCCGTTTGCCGTAGTCGGCACGGCGACCGACGACGGCCATTTGAAAGTGCGCGACGACTTGTTCTCCAACAACCCTGTCGATTTGCCGTTGAACGTCTTGCTCGGCAAACCGCCCAAAACCACGCGCACCGACAAAACGGTTACGCCGTCTAAAAAACCGTTTAACGCCGGCGATATCGACATTACCGAAGCCGCCTACCGCGTTCTGCGCCTGCCTACCGTAGCCGCCAAAAACTTCCTGATTACCATCGGCGACCGCAGCGTCGGCGGCATGACCCACCGCGACCAAATGGTCGGCAAATATCAAACCCCGGTAGCCGACTGCGCCGTGACCATGATGGGCTTCAACACCTATCGCGGCGAAGCGATGTCTATGGGCGAAAAACCGACCGTCGCCCTGTTTGACGCGCCTGCTTCGGGCAGAATGTGCGTCGGCGAAGCCATCACCAACATCGCGGCGGTCAACATCGGCGACATCGGCAACATCAAACTCTCCGCCAACTGGATGGCGGCGTGCGGCAACGAAGGCGAAGACGAAAAACTCTACCGCACCGTCGAAGCGGTTTCCAAAGCCTGTCAGGCATTGGATTTGAGCATCCCCGTGGGCAAAGACAGCTTGTCGATGAAAACCGTATGGCAGGATGGCGAAGAGAAAAAATCCGTGGTTTCGCCGTTGAGCCTGATTATCTCCGCGTTTGCACCAGTGGAAGACGTACGCAAGACTGTTACGCCTGAATTGAAAAATGTCGAAGACAGCGTATTGCTACTGGTTGACTTGGGCAACGGCAAAGCGCGTATGGGAGGCTCTGCATTCGGTCAGGTTTACAACAACATGACCGGCGATGCGCCTGATTTGGACGATACAGGTCGTCTGAAAGACTTTTACGGCGTGATTCAGCAGCTTGTCGCCGAAGACAAACTTTTGGCGTATCACGACCGCAGCGACGGCGGTTTGTTTGCGACGCTGGCGGAAATGGCTTTTGCAGGGCGGTGCGGGTTAGATATCACATTGGGAAGCATACTTTTTGCAACCATGATAGCAACCTATACACCTGCCCAGGTTGACCACGACCTAGGCTTTGTTAATGCCGGTTCTATCATCTCTACCGAAGAAAACATAATCCGTTCGCTGTTTAACGAAGAGCTTGGTGCAGTTTTGCAAGTTCGTGCAGAAGATGCTGATTATGTACTCAAGCAATTTGACAAGAAAGAATTTTTTGTAAACAAGGGAGGCTTCTCTCCGCGCAAGATAGGCAAATTTGCCAGCCATTATATTGGCACAATCAATCCGACATCCGACCGTCTTGTAATCACAGTTGACGATGAAACTCTGTTCGACCAACCACGCGCCGACCTGCAACGCGCATGGCAGGAAACCAGCCACGCCATCCAACGCCTGCGCGACAACCCTGCCTGCGCAGACAGCGAGTTTGCACTGATTGACGACAACGAACGCAGCGCATTGTTTGCCGACGTGAAATTCGACGTGAACGAAGACATCGCTGCACCGTTTATCAACAGCGGCGCAAAACCCAAAATCGCTATCTTGCGCGAACAGGGCGTAAACGGACAAATCGAAATGGCTGCCGCCTTCACCCGCGCCGGTTTCGATGCCTACGACGTGCATATGTCCGACCTGATGGCAGGCCGCGTCAATCTTGCCGACTTCAAAATGCTGGCGGCGTGTGGCGGCTTCAGCTACGGCGACGTACTCGGCGCGGGCGAAGGCTGGGCAAAATCGATTCTGTTCCACCCGGCTCTTCGCGACCAATTTGCCGCCTTCTTTGCCGATCCGAACACGCTGACATTGGGCGTGTGCAACGGCTGTCAAATGGTCAGCAACCTTGCCGAGATTATCCCGGGCGCAGAAGCATGGCCTAAATTCAAACGCAACCTGAGCGAACAGTTTGAAGCGCGCCTGAGCATGGTTCATGTTCCGAAATCCGCGTCGCTGATTCTGAACGAAATGCAAGGCTCCAGCCTGCCCGTCGTGGTCAGCCACGGCGAAGGCCGCGCCGACTTCGCGCTTCACGGCGGCAACATTTCTGCCGATTTGGGCATTGCGCTGCAATATGTGGACGGTCAAAACCAAGTGACCCAAACTTATCCGCTCAACCCTAACGGCTCGCCGCAAGGCATCGCCGGTGTGACCAACGCCGACGGCCGCGTTACCATCATGATGCCGCATCCGGAACGCGTATACCGCGCTGCGCAAATGAGCTGGAAACCGGAAGACTGGACGGAATTGTCCGGCTGGTACCGCCTCTTTCGCCGGCGCAAGGAAAAGCTTTGGGTTAACCGGCAGGCTGATTTGATTCGGCTTTAAAGAAAAGGTCGTCTGAAATAGGCACATCGGACTTCGCTCCAACCTGTTTCAGACGGCCTTTATGCCTCCTTACTGCTCTTTTCTGCATTGACTACCGCACAACATTTCATTTATGAATAAAAATGAATAGGAAATTAAAATGGGTACCTTAGGCAAGATATTAATAAAATTTTCTGTTCCATTAGTTCTTATTTGTCAAATAGCTTATATTTTAAATATTTATTTAACAATTAAATATAAGATAGAAATGATGAGTGCAGCCGCAGACATACTAATCATAACCTATGATATAACTCAAATATTATCTACTTTTTATTATTTTTTTGATATTCTAATTATATTAATTTTTATTGATCTATATAAAATTTATTAAAAAAACATAAGCTAGATAAACTATAAAAAAATATCTAAAATTAATAAAGAATAAAAGAGCTTTTTTGCAAAGGTCTTGTTTGTTTTCAGATGACCTTTTTGCATCCTTTTGCGTATAAAGACCAAACCCGTCACCATCATTCCGTATAATCATAATCCCCCTTAGCTCCCCATCAGCTATAATCGACATATTCAGACGGCCTTTCCCGACATTATGACTCGACAAGCCTTTATCCTCAGCGATTGCGAATTTCCCGAATGCGGCGAAAAGCCTTACGCCCTGTTGACCGCGAATCCGACGAAAGAACACCACTTCATCGCCCAAACCGAGCAGCGGCAACATGCGCATAATCCGCAGGTCAGCCCGCAAAACCAAAACGTTTATCGCCTGCCGCTGTCAATCTTCCATACTGGCGAAAAAGCCCGCGTTAAAGAACAAAACCGCAGCGAAGCAATAAGCGTCAACATCATCGGCAATTTGGCGGCGAAAAACCTCTATACGCTGACCTTTGTCGAAGACTCCGCCAACCAATACAATCTGGAAAGCTGGTTCAACCGTCATGAAAGCGGCTACGAAGAGGCTTGTAACCACCTGCGCACCTTACCTGCAGGCCGTCTGAAAACAACTACAGCAAATGCCGATACCGTCAAAGTACCGGATGCCTTGTGGCGGATATTGCGGCTGAAATTCCTCGGCATTCTGCGCAATCCGCACAACCATAAAAACCTGTTTGCCCACCGCCTGCATCAAACGCTTCGGGCGCGGCTGCCGGAAGTCGGTTTTGAATTTGTCCGCTTGATCAGCAAACGCGACCCCAAGCGCATCGAAGCCATTATGCAGGACTACCGTTTCACCTTTCTCGGCTATGTCGATTGGCTGGGCGGACTTTACGGTATGTTGAGCGAAGGCGTGGCGCAGCCGTCGCTGTTTGAACGCTTGTTTTGTAATCTCTTTGCCGAACCCGAAGCAGTGAAAATCGAATTGTTCCGCTATCCTGAAAATACGGGGCTGTGCCTGTTTGGCGACAGCAGTTTCTGCCTGCAAGCCTCGGCCAAACTATTCAGCGTCGGCGTTAATATCTCGCACGATATGTTTGCCGTCGTCCACCTGCAAACCGACCGTTGGCACGCGTTTAAGAAATACCTTTCATCACGACGCTCCCAAACTGCAAGGCCAAGTGCGGATTATCGACGACGACCAAACCCAAAGATTGCTGTTCAACCGACTGTGCATCCATCAAGCTCATGAAGCCGTGTTCGGCCAAAGCCCGAATATTAAAGATTATTTAGAGGCCGTCTGAAATCCCCTAACCAGAAGAAAGCATATGAAAATCACGCCAATCCAAGCCCTAAACGACAACTACATCTGGATGATTCAAGAAGGCAACCATGCCGCCTGCGTCGATCCGTCCGATGCCACGCCCGTTTTGAAATTCCTCGTCCACAACCGCCTGATGCTGGCGCAAACATGGATTACCCATCCGCACCCCGACCATACCGGCGGCGCAAAAAGCCTGTTCCACGGCTTTTAGAATCCCCGATCTATGGCGAAAGCGACATCGACGTAGCGACGCATACCGTTACCGCAGGGACGCAGTTCCCGTTTGGCGAAGGCTTGGTTACCGTTTGGGCAACCCCCGGCCATACCGACCGCCACATCAGCTATCTGTTGGAAAATTCAGACGGCCTGCATGTTTTCTGCGGCGATACCTTGTTCTCCGCCGGTTGTGGTCGCGTATTTACCGGCACAATCGAGCAGCTTTACGACAGCTTCCACCGATTCAACCAACTGCCCGAAGAAACGCTGTTTTATCCGGCGCACGAATATACAGCCTCCAACCTGCGCTTTGCCCTGCATATCGAGCCGGACAATGCCGACATTCAGACAGCCTTGGCCGCAGCCGAACACACGCCGACACTGCCTGTCAGCCTAGCGCACGAACGCAAAGTCAATCCGTTTTTCCGCGTACACCTGCCTCAAGTTCAGGCACGCGCCGAAGAATTGAGCGGACGAAAACTAAACAGCGAACTCGAAATCTTCGCAGCCCTGCGTGAATTAAAAAATCAATTTTAATTGGGCTTGGTCCCTAAAGAATAAGGCCGTCTGAACACTATCTGTTCAGACGGCCTTTTATTATTCAGGGATTATTCCCATTCAATCGTGGCAGGCGGTTTGCCGCTGACATCATAAACCACGCGGTTGATGCCTTTGACTTCGTTGATGATGCGGTTGGACACGCGGCCGAGTAGCGAGTATGGCAGCTCTGCCCAGTGCGCAGTCATAAAGTCGCTGGTGATTACGGCACGCAAGGCAACGACGTAATCGTAAGTACGGCCGTCGCCCATTACGCCGACGGATTTCACAGGCAGGAATACGGCAAAGGCTTGGCTGGTCAGGTCGTACCAAGATGTGCCGTTTTCATCGGTAGTATTGCGCAATTCTTGAATGAAAATATCGTCTGCTTGACGGAGCAAGTCGGCGTATTCTTTCTTCACTTCGCCCAAGATACGCACGCCCAAACCCGGGCCAGGGAACGGATGACGGTACACCATTTCGCGCGGCAGGCCCAAAGCGACGCCCAGTTCGCGTACTTCGTCTTTGAACAAAGTCACGCAACGGCTCAAGCAGTTTGAGCTTCATGTTTTCAGGCAGGCCGCCGACGTTGTGATGGGATTTGATGGCATGGGCTTTTTTGGTTTTCGCGCCTGCGGATTCGATTACGTCAGGGTAAATCGTACCTTGCGCCAACCATTTGGCGTTGGTGAGTTTTTTCTCTTCGGCATCAAATACTTCGATAAATTCCGCACCGATGATTTTGCGTTTTTTCTCCGGATCGGTCACGCCGGCAAGTTTCGCCAAAAACTGCTCTTCGGCATCAACGTGAATCACGCGTACGCCCAAGTTGCGGGCAAACATATCCATCACCATTTTGCCTTCGTTCAAACGCAACAGGCCGTGGTCAACAAACACGCAGGTCAGTTGGTCGCCGATGGCGCGGTGAATCAATGCGGCCGCTACGGAAGAGTCCACGCCGCCGGACAAACCCAAAATCACTTCGTCGTTGCCAACCTGTTCGCGGATTTTGGCAACAGCTTCTTCGATGTAGTTCGGCATGGTCCAGCTTGGTTGTGCACCGCAAATATCCAAGACAAAGCGGTTCAACAGCGCGCGGCCTTGTTTGGTATGGGTCACTTCAGGGTGAAATTGGATGCCGTAGAATTGTTTCTCAGCGTTTTCCATCATGGCAATAGGGCAAGATGGTGTGTCGCCGATGACAGAGAAGCCGGTAGGCAGTTTGGAAACTTTATCGCCATGGCTCATCCAAACGTCGAGCGTGTTTGGCGCATCGTCTTGAATGCCGCGTGTCAGCTCGCTGTCAATGGTTTTAACTTGCGCATAACCGAATTCGCGTTGGTTTCCCGGGGTAACTTCGCCGCCCAAGTGGTGCGCCATAAATTGCATGCCGTAGCAGATGCCCAAAACCGGAATGCCCAAATCAAAAATACCGGTATCGGCTTGATAGTCGGATTCGTAAACGGAATTAGGACCACCGGAGAGGATAATACCTTTCGGGTTGAAAGCTTTGATTTCTTCCAAAGGCATGTCGAACGAATGCAGTTCGCAGTAAACGTGGGCTTCGCGCACGCGGCGGGCGATCAGCTGGGTAACTTGCGAGCCGAAGTCGAGAATAAGGATTTTGTCTTGGGTCATGGCGGAAACTTTGCAAAATGTAAGAAAACGGTGCGACCGGGAGGGTAAATTTCAAATTTAAACCACAATAAAAAAGGCCGTCTGAAACGGCGGATTATACCATTGTTCAGACGGCCTTTATAGGGCAAAACCCAAATCTCTCATCTTTCTATTTTGTGTGTTTCTCAGGAATCATATCGCTGCGCGAGAGCAACAGCAGGCAACCCAACACGACCATGCCGATGGCCAACAACGGCGAGAGGTAAATCCAGTAACTCATGTGCAGATAAATGGCTGTACCGATATAAACCAACATCGGGCCGGAAACGATGGACTGTTTGTTAATGCCGTCCATAATCAATACGACAAAGCCCAAAATAATTAATGCGCCGGCAATCATTGTCGATGTCGCAGGCAAAATATCAGTAGCGCGTAAAAACCAAATCGCACCAAAGATAATCAAAAATAAAGGCAGAAAAAGTGAGGGACGGGACATAACAACGCTCCGTAAAGGTTTCAGACGGCCTGTATTATTGGGTGCGTCGGCCATGCAGGCAAGATATAAAAATGCAATCTTGTGTGTAATTATGCAAAGGTTAGCTCAGCAAAAAGGCCATCTGAACCGCGGCAAACCGAAATCAAATATTTCAATTTATCCTGTTCTAGACGGCCTTTTAAATCATCAGGCTTTGCCGGTGCTGCCGAATCCGCCTTCACCGCGCTCACTGGCGGCAAACTCGTCCACAACTTTAAACGCGGCTTGGACAACCGGCACAATCACCATTTGCGCGATACGCTCCATCGGCTCGATGGTAAACGCTACTTTACCACGGTTCCACAGAGAAACCTTCAATTCTCCTTGATAATCCGAGTCAATCAAACCGACCAAATTGCCCAAAACAATACCGTGTTTATGACCCAAGCCGGAACGCGGCAACAAAACGGCTGCATAGGCAGGGTTGGCCAAATGCACCGCCAAACCGGTCGGAACGAGATATACATCGCCCGGCTGCAATACAACAGCTTCATCCAAGCAGGCACGCAAGTCCAAACCGGCAGAACCGGGCGTTGCATAAGCAGGCAGGGAATCGGCCATTTTTGGATTTAAGATTTTCAGTTCGACTTCGGTTTGCATGACAGGACTCCGTATTGTTCTATATTGGAAAGGGCTACGATTATACACAAATGCCCTTGAGGCCGTCTGAAAAAACGGAGTATGATTCAGTCAGACCTAAGGAGGAAAATCATGGATCTGCACAATATCCGCGAAGATTACAGCAAACGCGAGCTGTCGGAAGCCGAATGCCACGCCGACCCGATTGTCCAATTCGAGCAATGGCTGAACGAAGCGATTCACGCCGAAGTCAACGAGCCGACAGCGGTCAACGTTGCCGCCGTGGGCGAAGACGGCAGGCCCAACAGCCGCATGGTACTGCTGAAAGAAGTCAACCCCAAAGGCTTTGTTTTCTTTACCAATTACCACAGCCGCAAAGGACGCTCCTATACGGCACACCCCTTTTGCCGCCATGACTTTTTTCTGGCCGGAACTCGAACGCCAAGTGCGCGTTGAAGGACGCATTGAAAAACTCGACGCCGCCGCTTCGGACGAATATTTTGAAAGCCGCCCGTATACCAGCCGTATCGGCGCATGGGCAAGCGCGCAAAGCGAAGTGATTTCCAGCAAAGCCGTATTGGTGGCCAAAGCCGCGGCCGTCGGTGTCAAACATCCCCTGCATGTTCCCCGCCCGCCGCATTGGGGCGGATACCTCGTTATTCCCGACCGCATCGAATTCTGGCAAGGCCGCCCCAGCCGCCTGCACGACCGCATCCAATACCGCCTGGTTGACGGCAACTGGATACGCGAACGCCTTTCGCCATAATTTTCGGATTTTCAAACAAAAATTTACTGGTTGAGTTACAATACAACCTTTCATCAGCAGGCCGTCTGAATTTGAATTTTCAGACGGCCTTTTCCCCCAATCCAACCCCTGCCGCAACCGCCGCAGAAGAACCGCTTTTCAAGCGAGTTAGGAAAAATCATGTCCAAACAGCCTTCCAGCAAACGCCAATGGCGCGACGGCGTATCGTCTACCGCCAAAAAACCTTCCAAACCGGCCAAATCCTTTGCCAATAAAAAACGTCCCGACGACGAGCGCAAAAACATCAGGCAAACCTTACGGCCAAAAAGTTTCAGACGGCCCCAAAGCTCAAAATACCGCCCCAAAACAACGTGCCGCCAAAGCCAAAAAACTGGTTGTCCGCAATCCCAACCAAAAAATCATGGAACACGCCCGCGATTTGAAAGAACGCCGCAGCGACCTTTCACGCTTTCGAACCCGAGCGCCTGCAAAAAGTCCTGGCCGCTTCCGGCGTCGGCTCACGTCGCGAAATGGAAGAATGGATTAGCAACGGCTGGGTAACAGTCAACGGCCGCGTAGCCCAACTGGGTGAAAAAGTCACGCCCGACGATCATGTTACCGTCAAAGGCAGCATCATCAAACTCAAATGGGCAGACCGCCTGCCACGCATCATCCTCTACTACAAACAAGAAGGCGAAATCGTTTCCCGCGACGACCCGCAAGGCCGCGTCAGCATTTTCGACCGCCTGCCGCAAGCAGCCAGCAGCCGCTGGGTGGCCATCGGCCGCTTGGACATCAATACCAGCGGCCTTTTGATCCTGACTACCTCAGGCGAACTGGTTCAACGCTTTGCCCACCCCAGCTTTGAAGTCGAACGCGAATACGCCGTGCGCGTATTGGGCGAGTTGACCACCGAACAAATGCGCATCCTGACCGAAGAAGGCGTCATGCTCGAAGACGGTCTAGCAAAAGTAGAACGCATCTACGAACAAGGTGGCGAAGGCGCAAACAAATGGTATAACGTGGTCATCAAAGAAGGCCGCAACCGCGAAGTACGCCGTATCTTTGAAAGCCAAGGCCTGACCGTCAGCCGCCTCGTCCGCGTAGGCTTCGGCCCCATCGGCCTGCCAAACCGCCTCAAACGCGGCCAGTTCTACGAACTCAATCCGGCAGAAGTCGCCAACATCATCAAATGGGCAGATATGCTGCTGCCGGGCGAACGCCGCCGGAAGAAAGTTAATGTAAGATAAATCGGGGCTGAGGCCTTTACAAAATCGTCTCAGCCCGACAAAATCTTGCCTAAGTCATAAAAATAGTGGGTATTGAAAGGATTTTCCTTATCCAACACATTCATCGGACTGCCATGTCCGACAAATAATACAGGCATTTTTTCATCGTTGCCTCCTTAATATCTGATGAGGCGGATTGTACGGATAAATGATTAAGCAATAAATCTCAATTTATGAACAACATATTTTCCCAGTAGGAAATGATGAAATATTCTTCGGCTTTGTTGCAAAGTTAAAAAGAGGTTCGAAGATTCGAATTTCGATAGCAATACCTAAATCAATCGAACAAATCTGCCTAAGAGCACTGCATTCTATGACTGATAACTCAATGTCAGAATATCATTTATTAATAGCAAATTATAAAAAAATGTTGTCTGAAAAATAAACTTGGTTTTCAGACGACATTTTTATCTTAGAAAGATTAGAAGAATTTTCAATATAGAGATGGTAGAGCAATATTATTGGCCATCTTTAAACTATAGTGGATTAACTTTAAACCAGTACGGCGTTGCCTCGCCTTGCCGTACTATCTGTATTGTCTGCGGCTTCGTCGCCTTGTCCTGATTTAAATTTAATCCACTATATACATTCAGACGATTTTTATATATTAGATTGAAAATGTGCAACAACACATTTTGCACTCGGACAGTTTGGATGCGTGGCAGCATTTTCGATTGAAAATTCCCAATATTTAATCATCTTCTTAGCAAAGCCAACTTTGTTTCCTGGTCCTCTGGCAGAACCCGTTTCTTTGACAATTTCGCTGATTCTGTCCCAAGGCAATTCGGGCGTCTCTTCCGGAAACTGTTCTCCCTCAAAATCTTCAATTTCTAAAAATTTTTTCATGGCTTGAGTATCTGCTAGAAACCATGCTTCTATCGCTTTAACCGCAATAAAATAGGCAGTAATTTTCGCGTGGCTGATTCTTTCCTTAACACCTTCAACAGGGAGTCCGTCCGAATCCGTCAAAATATACAGTCTTTCTGCTCCATTTGCTTCCAAAACACCAATAAAGGGCTCAATATTATGAGGCAATAAATTACCTGCGCCATTGGCATCAACAACAGGTTCAATCAATTCAAAATCATTCCTGTGTAAAAAGGTCTTGAATGCCTCTGATTCGATAATAATCTTTTCGCATGACCCTTCAACAATAAATCCGACTTTTACCATGGCAATCCTCCTCCCAGCAGATTGGTCAGCCAAGCCGTATCTAACGGAATTTTGTTTTTATCGACACCGGACTTCCGAACATCTTTAATTTGGGTTTTGCCTTGAGATTTACTGACAAAATACAACTCTTCCAATTCCAAGCTACGCACTACCGATTCACTATGAGTTGTCAGAATAATTGGATGGTGAGGGCTTACATATTCACGTATAAAGCCGATCAGTTCACTGATAGCTTTCGGATGTAAGCCACGCTCAGGTTCTTCAATGATGGTAATGCCGGGCTGTTTTACACGCGTTAAAACGGCAACCAACAAACATAAGGCATAAATTGTGCCGTCCGAAACCATATGGGCAGGGAAACGATTACCGCTGTCTTCCTCGAAAAATAACCCTTTTGAGTCATCAATTTTTTGCGTTTGAACAGAGAGTTGCTGCATTTCGGGGACAATCACACTCATCCATTCAATGATTTGCTCGCGTAATTCGTCGTTATCCTCAAGATGTTCTAACACTGCAGCAATATTGCTACCGTCTGTATTCAGCTTTTCTGGGTTATTGGCATTATTGCGAAGATCTTTGATTTTAAAAGGATCTATACGAAATATCTTTACATCTTTAAGTAAATTAAATGAATTATTTTGGTACAATATGCTGGTATCTAATGAATTTTTATTATCACTTAAAAATTTAAGAATAATACCCGTCATTGCACCTTTAACGATTTCCTTACTCATTTCATCACTATTTTTTTAATGCCCCCCAAAACAGATCCACCAGTTATCCCTAATAAAATTGAGGATAGATATTCTACAAACTTATTTTTCATTTCCTTCTTTTTTTCTTTAATTCTAATTTTCGAGCTTCCTCACTACTGTCAAAAATAGTTTTTCCATTTTTAAAAATTTTCAAATATTCATGTTTCACCGATACAGGCACTGTAGGCAATGAGGGGAGTAACGATGATTTACTTAGAAGAATATCTATTTCATATTCATATACTTGTTCTTCAATCTCTGCATTTATTCGATAGCTGATAATCTCATTTTTCTGTTTTGGATCAATTAAGTTTTTCACACCACCAAACTCAGATACTGCCTTGCTCACTCCCATATCAATCACTTTTGATAAAAATGCCAAGGCATCGACAAAATTGCTTTTACCCGTACCGTTTGCCCCCGCTAAAACCATAAAAGGAGAAACATCTTTTAGCTCTACATTTTGGATACTTTTAAATCCTTTAATTTCCAAATAGTTAATTTTCATTTTTAATTCTCTTGAATTTATCAACAAAACGTGTTTGAAAGCATACAGAGCATTTCATAGGATGGCAACCTTTTTCTTGTGCAAAAATCAAGCTATACTATTGTTTTAAAAAACATTATTCTTACATTAATTCTCAGATAAGTATCAACTTTGCTAGAACGCCGTTTTTAAAATATTGGTATAAAAATTTTTCCGAAACTCTTTTCAGACGACCTCGGCATCGCGTGGATAGCACAGTATGAGCTTGGCAGATGCACTCCATTCGGGACAACTGGTCGAGCTCTTCCCCGAATACGCCATTACTTACGATCCGCTTTACCTCTATTACCCCAGCCGCCGCGGGCATTCGAATGTGTTTAAGTTGATTGTGGATGTGCTGCGGGTAGAGGTCGTCTGAAATTTGACGCCACCCCGTCCAAGTGTTATTAATAATTCCTATTCACAAACAAACAGGAATAAACATGAAAAAAGTTGGTAACAAAGTAGTCGTTGTGGGCTTGGGTGCGGTCGGTGTCAGCTACGCCTATTCCATGCTCAACCAAGCCTTGTGCGACGATATGGTTTTAATCGACATCAACCGTACGCGCGCGGAAGGCGAAGCGCGCGACTTCCGCCACGGAATGCCCTATGCCGCCTCGCCTGCGCGTATTTATGTCGGCGATTACGATGATTGTTCGGATGCGGACATCGTGTGTATTTGTGCGGGCGCGGCGCAGGCTCCCGGCGAAACCCGTTTGGACTTAATCGACAAAAACCTGCGCATCTTCCGCGACATCGTTTCGAAAGTCATGGCTTCGGGCTTTGACGGTATCTTCTTGGTCGCCTCCAATCCTGTGGACGTACTGTCTTATGCCGTCCTGCGCTTTTCAGGTCTGCCCAAAGAGCGCGTTATCGGCTCGGGCACCATCCTTGACTCCGCCCGCTTCCGCGTTTGTCTGGGCAACGAGTTCGACGTCGCGCCTTGGAGCGTCGATGCCATGATGATCGGAGAACACGGCGACAGCATCATTGCGCTTTGGAGCACCGCCAACATCGCCGGTATGTCGGTTCAGAAGATGCTGGAACAATCGGAAGACGGGCAGGCGCGTATGGACAAAATCTATACCGCCGTGCGCAATGCCGCTTACGAAGTCATCGCCGCCAAAGGCTCAACCAGCCACGGCATCGGCATGGGCTTGAGCCGCATCTCCAACGCCATCCTGCACAATCAAGGCGTCGTATTGCCCGTTTCCACCTTGCTTGAAGGTGAGTTCGGACAAAACGGTGTGTATATCGGCGTACCGACCGTCGTCAACCGCCAAGGCGCGGTCCGCATCATCGACCTGCAACTTTCAGACGACGAAGCCGAACGCTTTGCCCGCTCGGCGGAGCTGTTAAAAAGCTATCAACACAAAGTCGATAAAATGGTCGGGTAAATAGAATCGCCTCTAAGTAAAACGTCGTCTGAAAACTGGAAATTCGGTTTTCAGACGACGTTTTCTGTTCATAAACTAAGCCCTATTTTTCCGATTTCAACACGCGTTGACGGCGGGTTTCGCTCAACACCATACCCGCGCTGACGGAAACGTTCATGCTTTCTACCGTGCCAAACATCGGAATCGATACCAGCATATCGCAATGTTCGCGCGTCAGGCGGCGCATGCCTTCGCCTTCGTTGCCCATTACCCAAGCCACGCTGTCGGGCAAGTTGCAGTGGTAAAGGTCGGAGTCGCCGCCCATATCCGTACCGACAATCCAAATGCCGTATTCTTTCAGCTCACGCAAAGTACGGGCAAGATTGGTTACGGTAATATACGGCACGGTTTCCGCTGCGCCACAGGCAACTTTGCTGACGGTCGCATTCAGACCGGCACTTTTGTCTTTGGGCGCAATCACCGCATGCACGCCCATCGCATCGGCAGTACGCAGGCACGCGCCGAGGTTGTGCGGGTCGGTAATGCCGTCCAATACCAGCAAAAACGGCGGTTCGCTCAGGTTTTCCAACACATCTTCCAAGTGAACATGGTTTTTGGAAGCGTCGATAAACCCAACCACGCCCTGATGGCGCGCCCCTTTGCTGATGGCATTCAGGCGGTCGGCATCGGCAAAATGCACGCGCACGTTTTCAGAGGCCGCTTTATCCAATACATCGCGGGTGCGCGCATCGGATTTGCCCTCTTGGATATAGAGTTCGGTAATCGATTTCGGGTTTTGCCACAAACGGGCATTGACGGCGTGAAAGCCATAGATGAGTCGTTGGTTTGCCATGTTTTTGCTTTATCAAAAAATTCAGACGGCCATTATAACAAGTAAGGCCGTCTGAAAATTTTTTATTTCATCAAATAACCGAGTATGCCCGAAGTGCCAACGCCGATTAATACCGTTACCAACATCGAAAACCGGCTGGCGGCTAATACCGTCAAAGCAATGGCTATCAGTTCATGCGGTTTGTCCGATACAAAATAAGGCGCAATCACAGAAATCAACACACAGCCCGGCGCAGCCTCCATAACCACTTGCGCGCGACGGCTCAATGTACGGTTACGCAATGCAAAAAAGCCGATTAATCGGGTTGAATAAGTAACGGCCAACATGCTTAAAAACAGCAGAAACGATTGCAGCGACAACAAATCCTTCATTTTTGCTCTCCCCACAAATACGCCGCCAACAAGCCCGACAACGTTCCGGCCGGAACATACCATGCGCCATCCACGGTCAAATAGGTTACGCACGCCACAATCAGGCTGACAAACCAAGGGCGTGAAGCCGCAAAGCTCTTCCACATCCCGCGCAGCAACACCAAAAACACCGCAGGAAACGCCATGCCGAAACCCCATGCCGCCACATCACCAAACATCGGACCGACCGCCGCGCCAAACGCCGCAAAACCAATCCACGTTACATACAAAATAAAACACACGCCGGCATAAAACGGCATATTGAATGCAGGCAAACCAAGCGCCTTGCGTTTTTGAATTTCAGACAAAGCCATCGCCCAGCTTTCATCGCACATTACAAACAGTGCGGGCATCGCCTTTTTCAACGGCATATCCCTCATATACGGCGCAATCGCCGCACCCATCAGAATATGGCGCGAATTAATCATAAACGTTACCGTTGCAATCAGCAGAATCGGCAAAGGATTTGCCCACAAATTGACTGCGGCGAATTCCGAACCTCCGGCAAAATTCATGCCCGTCATCAGCAGCATTTCCAGCCAACTCATGCCCTTCTGCCCACCCTGCATGCCCAAAATCAGCGCCCATGGCAACAAGCCGATCAGCATGGGCGAGGTTTCTTTAATACCGCGCAGAAATTCCGATTGAGGAGAAGCAGTGTGACTCATTTTAATTGAAACGGTTTATCAAAAAGAAGCGACGTATTATAAAGCATGCCGTCTGAACAAGGGTATAATACGGAAAAATAGATTTATTTACGGAAACCGATATGACCCACACCGTCCATCTGCAGTTTGAAGAAATTGACAATACCGTGTTGCAACGCCTGTGCGGCGCGCTCGACAGCAATCTCGAAGCCTTAGGCAAAGCCCTTGATATCCAAATCAGCCGCCGCTTCGAACATTTCACCTTCATGGGCGAACTGGCACACGCCGGCCGCCGTGCCTTGCTGTCACTTGCCGAAGCCGCAGAAAAAGGCGACTTGGACGACAACGCCATCAGCCTCGCGGCCGTTGAAGCAAAAACCGCAGATGAAAAACACGAAGAAAAACACCACGACCAACAATACTATTTCCGCACCAAACGCGGCAGCATCGGCGGCCGCACCCCGCGCCAAAACGGCTATATCCGCGCCTTGCTCAACCACGATGTCGTGTTCGGCTTAGGCCCAGCCGGTACGGGTAAGACCTATCTTGCCGTTGCCGCTGCAGTCGATGCCATGGAGAAACACCAAATCGAACGCATCGTTTTGGTGCGCCCTGCAGTCGAAGCAGGCGAAAAATTAGGCTTCCTGCCGGGCGATTTGGCACAAAAAGTCGATCCCTACCTGCGACCGCTTTACGATGCGCTTTATGATTTGATGGGTTTCGACCGCGTAACCAAACTGATGGAAAAAGGTTTGATTGAAATTGCGCCGCTGGCCTATATGCGCGGCCGCACCTTAAATGGCGCGTATGTCATTTTGGACGAAGCGCAAAACACCACGCCCGAACAAATGAAAATGTTCCTGACCCGTATCGGCTTTTGGTGCCAAAGCAGTCATTACCGGCGACATCAGCCAAATCGACCTGCCGCGCAACATCAAATCCGGCTTGAAAGATGCACGCGAAAAACTGCGCGATGTAGAAGGCCTGTATTTCCACACCTTCACCAGCGAAGACGTTGTCCGCCATCCTTTGGTGCAGAAAATCGTCGAAGCCTATGAAGCAGCAGAAGAACAAGCTGAAAAGAAAAACAGCGAATAATCTTTTCAAACACTCAAGGCCGTCTGAAAATCAAATTTCAGACGGCCTTACTACATCATTCTCCCCATAATACTGCTATAATCCGAAAATCAAGTAAAACAACGACTTCAAAAGGAAAAATATGACTCTCAAGCCACCCGTCCGAATCGCCGTTACCGGCGCGGCAGGCCAAATCGCCTACGCCACCCTCTTCCGTATCGCCGGCGGCATCATGCTCGGACGCGACCAACCCGTTATCCTGCAGTTGCTCGACCTGCCGCAGGCACAACAGGCATTGCGCGGCGTGATCATGGAAATGCAAGATTGCGCCTTCCCACTCCTTGCCGACATCTTCGCCACAGACGACCCCGAAGTCGCCTTCAAAGATGCCGACATCGCCCTCTTGATTGGTGCGCGCCCGCGTACCCAAGGCATGGAACGCGCCGATTTGCTGCACGCCAATGGCGAAATTTCAAAGTACAAGGCGCGGCGTTGAACAAAGTTGCCAATCGCAACGTTAAAGTCCTCGTCGTCGGCAATCCGGCCAATACTAACGCCTACATCGCCATGAAATCCGCACCCGACATCCCGCCGGAGAATTTCACCGCTCTGATGCGTCTCGACCACCACCGTGCCGTCAGTCAAATTGCCGAAAAAATCAACCGCCCGATTACTTCCATCGAGCAAATGTGCGTTTGGGGCAACCACAGCCCAACCATGTACGCCGACTACCGCTACGCCACCAGCAACGGCGAGTCCGTCCAAGACATGATTACCGAACCCGACTGGAATACCGAAGTCTTCATGCCGAAAATCGCCGGACGCGGTGCCGCCATCATCGCTGCGCGCGGTTCATCATCTGCAGCCTCTGCCGCCAATGCCGCCATCTACCACCTGCGCGACTGGTTGCTTGGCAGCAGTGGCAAATGGATAACCATGGGCGTTCCATCCGATGGCTCTTACGGCATTCCCGAAGGTTTGATTTTCGGCTTCCCCGTCATTTGTGACGAAGGCAGCTACCGCATCGTCCAAGGCTTAGATTTGTCGGACGAATTCAGCCAAAAACGTATTGCCGCTACGCTGGCCGAATTGGAAGAAGAACGTTCAGCCATCCAGGATTTACTCTAAAACAAAGGCCGTCTGAAAACCAAATTTCAGACGGCCTAAATAATTAAATGCCCGTTCTACAATCATTTTTAAAAACTAGAATGGCACTCTTTGTCCCTTGTTTATCTTTAAGATGCCATTGACCTGACGGTGTACAACCGCCACCACTACCGCCGACAGCATAATGATCACAATTCGGGTCAAGCCGTTTCCCTTGAGAATATGAGCCATTTGTCAAACCGTTCCCATCAAAGGAACTGCATGCGCCGATAAAAGCTACACAAAACAGAACTAAAAATTTCTTCAACATTCACATCACCTTTTTTATAAAAATCATACCCAAAAATTACAGCCTAGATAAAGTTCCCACGCTATCGATATGAGCCACACTGTGCAAGCAAAAAGAACCAATCCCGCCTTGCTCACTGTTGTATTGCCACCGATATATGTACCAAAATTTCCGTTGCCATCACTCAAAGAAAAACCACTGTTAGAAACTTGAAATACACACCCAACAAGATTAAAACATCAAAATAGTTATCAAACTAATTTTATAAACATGTGACAAATTTTTTGCAACTTTGTTTCTTATGGTTTTGCTTTTTTATAAAGCTCGTTCTCACAATATGAAAATTACCCAATACCTTTTCTGCGTTTAAAAAAGGCCGTCTGAAAACCAAATTTCAGACGGCCTTTACTGTGCAGCCTTATTCCGCTACATCAATGCACAAATATTTCAATTCCAAATATTCATCCGCACCATATTTGCTGCCTTCACGTCCCAAACCGCTGCGTTTTATGCCGCCAAACGGTGCCACTTCATTACTGATTAAGCCCGTATTGATGCCGACCATGCCGTATTCCAAGGCTTCGCCGACGCGCCATTGGCGGGCGGTATCAGCCGTATAAAGGTAAGCTGCCAAACCGTATTCCGTATTGTTCGCAGCCTCGATGACTTCGGCTTCGGTTTCAAAACGGAACACTGGACACAAAGGCCCGAAGGTTTCCTCGCGAGCTACCGCCATTTGCGCCGTAACGCCGCTTAAAACAGTCGGCTCAAAAAACGTTCCACCCAACGCGCTGCGTTTACCGCCGGTCAGGCAACTTGCGCCTTTAGCCAATGCGTCGGCGATGTGCTGCTCGACTTTCTCCACCGCTTTTTCCTCAATCAACGGCCCTTGGTTCACACCATCCTCCAAGCCGTTGCCCAATTTGAGCGCGGCTACTTTTTCACTCAATTTGCGGCAAAATTCGTCGTAAATGGCGGATTGAGCGTAAACACGGTTGGTGCAGACGCAGGTCTGACCGCTGTTACGGAACTTGCTGGCAAGCGCACCTTCGACGGCTTTGTCCAAATCGGCATCGTCAAACACGATAAACGGCGCGTTGCCGCCCAGTTCCAAGCTGAGTTTTTTAATGTCCGCCGCGCTGTCGGCAAAAATTTTCGCGCCGACTTCGGTTGAGCCGGTAAAGCTGATTTTGCGCACGGTCGGATTTGTGGCAAATTCATGGCTGATTTCCGAAGCGCGACCACTGACAACAGGCAACAAATCCTGTGGCACGCCTGCTTCGTAGGCCAGCACGGCCAACGCATACGCACTCAAAGGCGTAAGCGATGCAGGTTTGACTATCATCGCGCAGCCCACCGCCAAAGCAGGCGCAGCCTTGCGCGCAATCATCGCAGACGGAAAGTTCCACGGCGTAATCGCAGCGGTAACGCCGACAGGCTGTTTCAACACAACCAGTTTTTGCGACGCTTTCACACTCGTCAATACATCGCCGTCAATCCGCCGCGCCTCTTCCGCAAACCAGCGCACAAACGAAGCCGCATAATCAATCTCGCCACGCGCCTCAGTCAGACTTTTACCCTGCTCCATCGTCATGATCCGAGCCAATTCTTCTTTGTTTTCCTTCATCAGAAAATACCAACGCCATAACACATCGGCACGCTCCAACGCAGTTTTTGCCGCCCATAATTTTTGTGTCGCCTCCGCCTTTTGAATCAAAAGCTTCAGGCCGTCTGAATCACTCTTACGGACAAACGCCAAAGCCTCACCTGTTGCAGGGTTATCAACTCTAATGGCATCTGCAATTGGAGAAAAGGAAATATCGGGATGATTGAGCAAACGGGCAAAATCTTTCATGAGAAACGACCTTTCTAAAACCGAGGATATGCGTTCATTATCATATTCATACCATGAAAAGCAGCTGGTGCAGCCAAGCTGGCGAAAGCCGTCTGAATATCTTGCAGACGGCGCGCATTTTGTCATCACGCCATGCGACGAATTTGAGCGAAGATAAGAATATATTGATTAACAGAAGTAACGCGGGCAATGGTTATTCCGCAATTACCTGCTTTTATTGTACTGGGAGCAATGATAAAAACAGATCCAATTCTACTAAGTGATAGATAAATATACCAATAAAGCAGACGTTGTACGTAACATTAAGCAAATAAATAAAAATGAAATCTTTATTTAAATGAAAATAACAATGACGATTTCACTTCCTCTCTATCTCACCCTGAAGTTCAGACAGCTTATACATATCTCCATATACAATATAATCTGCAATATAAAATTCTGTAGAGGAAAAAGACAATATCATAATGGTATATATCAACAATTGTCAATTTCACTATCATTAAATATATGCCTTTTACTTTAGTTATCAGATATCATCTCTTCCATAACAAAGCTTTTTTATAGACAGCCCGAACGATAATTATCTGAGAACTGATCAAAATAAATGAAAACAGGCAATGCAGTGCCAACCCATCGGCTCCCCTTCAGACGGCCTTTAATCCGATACTCAAACAAAACGTCTATACCTTCTTCCCCAACTCAAAAATAACTCGCTCCGGCATATGACCCATAAATCTGCTGCCATTGTAAAAAAGCTTTTGGGCTATCGCCGGCATCACCTGACAGTTCAGTAGATGGTCGTGTTGCGCGCACCGCTGTCGCGGTCGTACAGGAATCAGCCAGCAGCGCCGCAAAATCCTCACTGTAGCGGGGCACGCGTTTGATGGGCTTCGCCAGCCGGTCGTAGTTTCATCAACTTCAATCTGACGATTTGGAGCCAGTACGCCTTTCAACGGTTGATGAGGAACGACACCATGCGCCAACAATGCGGCCTGGAAGTGGTCGTCAGTATCGATCGGATAGCTTCCGCCAGTTCTTCCAAGCTGTATTCGGATGCTTCTTCGGCTTCGGCAGGCCGTCTGAAACCTCAATTGTGCTCAGACAGGGTTTCAGTATTTGTGCGAGGATTCTACTTCAGTATCGGCGATCTGTTCTTGTCCGTTTGCTTCTTGGTTTCTTCTGCTGCGGCTTCTTCCACTCTTCAGCTCTTGCGGTTTTCAGCAACTGGGTCCAGTTCGTTTTGCGCCCAAGTTCAAGTCATCAGGATAACGTGTTTTTGAGAAGTCGATTTCCCGGCCTTCGCCGTCACGCATCATGCCTTTATTCAAGACTTGGTAGAAGGTTGGGGTCTTTATGGGCTTTCGACTTCGTCCAGCAATACGACGCTGTATGGTTTTGACGTACGGCATAATTCAATACGCCACCTTCGCCGTATCGACATAGCCAGAGCGAGCCTTTAAGTTGCAGGAAACGGTGTGTGCGGTATTCGGACAGTTGATGGTAATCAGCTGATTTTCGCCGCCGAAGAGGTGCGTCTGCCAATGCTAGGGCGGTTTCTGTTTTTGCCGACACCGGATGGGCCGCTCAACAGGAATACGCCCAACGGGGAGTCGTTGGTTTTCAGGCCGGCTTTGGCGGCCCTTAAACTTTGCGCAATCGCATGGATGGCTTCGCTTTGTCCGACTACGCGTTGCTCAAGCGGGCTTTCGAGCTGCAGCAGGTTGGCCAGTTCGTCTTTGAGTACGCTGCCTGCGGGCACGCCTGTCCAGTCGGCGATAATGTCGGCAATCACGGTTTCATCGACGCTGGTAAAAAAATCAGCGGTTTTGCCTGCGACGACGGCATCCAGCTGTTGCTGTTTCTCGGTCAGGCTTTTTTGTGCGGCTTCCCGCTCTTCGGAAGTCAATTCTGTATTTTTGGCGGCTTCCATTAAGGATTGGATTTCGTCCGCCAATTGTTTTTCTTCCTGATAGCGGCGGTTCATTTCTTCGCGTTGTTCGTTCAGCTGGGCAATTTCCTGCTCGACTTGTCGGATGTTTTCTTCTTGCGACGCGTTCAGACGGCCCAGTTGTTTGTCGGCATCAATGCTTCCAATTCCCGTTGCAGCGAGAGGCCTGTGCCTCCATCAAGCCGAAGATATGGGGAACGGTATCAAGCTCATGCGGACGCGGGCGGCAGCCGTATCCAACAAGTCTACGGCTTTGTCGGGCAGCTGGCGGCCGGTGATGTATTTTCTGGAGAGTTGCACGGCCGCGATGACTGCGGAATCCTGAATATGGACTTTATGATAAGCGGCATAACGCTGTTTCAAGCCGCGCAGCATGGTGAAGGCGGATTCGTCATCGGGCTCTTCTACTTTGACCATTTGGAAACGGCGCTCCAATGCGGCATCTTTTTCAAAATATTGTTTGTATTCGCTCCAGGTTGTGGCGGCAATGGTGCGCAATTCTCCTCGTGCCAAGGCCGGTTTTAAGAGGTTGGCGGCATCTGCGCCACCGGCGCTGTTGCCGGCGCCGATTAAGGTATGTGCTTCGTCAATAAACAATAAGATGGGTTCTTCGGAATTTTGAACGGCTTCAATCACGTTACGCAGGCGTTGTTCAAATTCGCCTTTGACGCCCGCACCTGCCTGCAGCAGGCCTAAATCCAAGACCAATACCTGTGTGTTTTCTAATATTTTAGGCACTTCGCCCGAGGCGATTTTCAAGGCCAGGCCTTCTACCAGTGCGGTTTTGCCGACACCCGGCTCGCCGACCAAAATCGGATTGTTTTTACGGCGGCGCGATAAAATATCCATCATTTGGCGGATTTCTGTTTCGCGGCCAAATACGGGGTCGATGCCTCCTTGGGCTGCTTTTTCAGTCAGGTTGACGGTAAAGCGCGCCAATGCATCATTTTGTCCGGTTGCTTTAACCGGTTGTGATTTGGATTCGGCCTGAGTACCGTCCTGACCTTCTTCGGCAGAAGTTTGGGCAAACGTATTGTTGGTGCCTTCGATTGAGACTTCATCCAACCATGTTTTCAGACGGCCTATTTGGGTTTCCGTCAGACTCAACAGCGGCCATGCATCCTGCGTCATCAGACGGTAAGGGGATTTCAACAATGCCTGATACAGATAAGCGGAACGGATTTCCGATGCGCCTTCGTCACTTGCCAGCAGCCATGCGTCTGACAATAGGCTGACCAGTGATTTGGACAGTGAAGGATTACCGCGGACATTGCGCGGCGGTTTGTCCATCGTGTCCAGCAAAGGGTTCCAGATGTTTTTCCGAATCAATTTCGTAACGTCTCAATAAAGGCGCCGACATCGCCATCCCCTAATTCCAATAGCTTGATAAACAAATGGTCAACCGTAATTTCGGCATGACCCCGTGTTTGACATAAACCGGCGGCGGCTTCCATTGCCTGTTGGCAATGCGTATTCAGAACGACGTAATAATAAGAGCTTGATCATGTGCAGACATTTGATATCCCTGATGTAAAAATGTGTTATAAAAAAAGTGCTACCTTTATCAGGCAGCACTTTTATGTGGATGATTAAGCGCGGCTTTCGTTCCAGCTGTCGGAATGAATGATGTTGCCGTCTTTATAAGTCCAAGTGATTTTTTCGTAGCGCAATTCAACGCGTTCCAAGTGGTTGTAACGCTCGCGTGCAGGGTCTTTGATGTTGTGCATTACAGGACCTACTGCGACAACTTTAACGTTGTCCAGTTTGGTATTGAAGTACTCTTTCTCTTGACCGGATGCATCAATTTGGTACCACTTGATTTCTACTTCTTTTAAAGTTTGGCCGGTGGTTACGGCTTTGTACAAGTATGGAGAAGACGCATCGTATTCTTTGTACAATACGATAGGTTCATGAACGCGGGTACCTGTCAGTTTGCCGGTATTGGCATCTGTAGGAATGCGGACATTGTGTTGGAACTCAACGATCTCAACACTGTCTTCACGGCCGTGAACGTCAACGGAACCTTTAATAGCGGAACCGCCATCGTCTTTCAGCCACATATAAGCAGGAATTGCCATATTTTTACTCCTTAGTTTTATTAAAAACGCTTTAAGTTTTAAGGCTTAAAGCAACTTGTGCTGCATTGAATTACTGTGTTGCCGAGGGAATAAGGATAATCTCAACCCTGCGGTTCTTGGCCTTACCGTCTTCTGTCTGATTGTCTGCAATCGGTTTGGTATCACCAAAACCTTTGACTTCAAACCTGCCCTCCGGAACATTGGAAGAAATCACCAACCAGTCTTTGACGGATTGGGCCCGTTTTTCTGACAACTGTTGATTGGAAACAGGATTTCCGACATTATCGGTATGGCCTTCAATTAAAATGCGGGTATTAGGATGTGCTTCGATTGCCTTCAATACGCCAATCAATGCTTTATTGGCATTATTTTTTAATTCAAACTGGCCGGTTTCAAAGAGTGCCAAACTGTCCAGGGTAAGAACCACCGGCTCCGGCTTTTTGACAGGCTCGGGCGCTTTAGGAACTTCGGCAGGAATTAAGGCTTTTAATTTGGGGATATAAGCCTGTGCACGATACAGTCCTAAACCCAAATATGCAGGAACACCGTGATCACGGTATCCTTCAAGCAATTTCAAGTCCTGCTTCAACAGCCCTATTTTTTTATCCTGTTCGGCTTTATCCGTTTCCATACGGAAGTCCGCTATATGCGTGCCGATTTGTTCCAACAAACGGCTATTGTTGACAGTTGAAAACGATGCGGCCAGAAAAAAACCGGCAACACCAATGAATAATACCTTAAAAATCATATCTGAAATATGATTTCTATGATAAACGGCATATTTATCCAGATATTCGGATAGGATGTATCTTACCGAACCATGTTGAACGCTTTTTGCCGTCGGAATAAGACCATCTGTATTTTTTACCAGATAAGCTGCCCATTCAGATGTATTTTGAAAATTTCCGCAATCGGCAAGGCTTAAACTGCATATGTCCACATACTCCCATCCGCTATCTGTATTTTTTAAGAATTTTTCTTCTAAAAAATTCAGCGCCTCCATCAGATAAACATATTGATGGCTATACTGGGCATTGCTGTCATGCAGGAATTTAAGGGACAGGGCGTTTTTCAGATTCTTTAAGAATTCGTTTATCTGCAGACGGTTGTGTTCTTTCTTATTGATGATAGAAAAAACAGAATGACTGTTTTTTCTATCAAACAAAAAAGACACCGGCGTTTGAATCAACCAGTGCACCGGGATAGTCAAACCCGTGCTCTTCTGCAGAAAAAGTATATTACGCAACCATGTGCGCAAAGTGGTCGCAATATCGGTATTTCCCGCCGGGGAAAGCCACAGCTCCAGGCTCACAGAAACATACTTATGGGCTGTATTTTCAAGTAAATTGGAAACGACCGGATGCAGATTTTCCGAACCCGACATATTGATATAGACGGTTTCATTTACCCTCTCCACTAACTTTCTCGGCACAGAAGAGTCATGCAGACGAATGGTATAGCAGCCCAAATCTCCGTTGGGAATCCAATTCTTCTGCGATTTTTCTTCAAAAAAATCCGTATTGATTTGTTCGCGTTTTTTTCTTTAGATAAAAAAACGCCAATAATAGAAAGCCGCCACAACGGACAATGCCCAAGCACAGCCTTTGATTATCCAACCTGTCTGCCAATATACTGCGAACACATACAGTAAAACGAGCTCAAAAACAGCCAAGGTCGCCAGAACCGAAATTTTCCGATAAGTCATTATATAAACACTTGAAATTACAATGCTTGTATTTGCTCAACCAAACCATCCAGATAATATCTAAATGCAAAGTATGCAACCGTTGCCACAACAATGCTTCCTACAAGCAGCAAGGCAGGACGGAGGCTGAATGCTTTTTTCAGCGGCGTTCCCTTTTGATCTATATAAAACAACTTACCGTCTTCCGATACGGCATTGCTTGGGAAGGCAGGTGTGATTTTTTTCAACTGTTCCTGTGCGGTGTGCAATGCATCTTCATCCAGAACATATCGGCCCCTGAAGCCCAAATTAATCACACTCAGATAGGTTTCCGCCACCAAGGGGCTGGCATCCTTGTGGTTTTTACACAAAGATTCGATTCGGTCACACAGGATATCCCCTGCATTATATGATTGGAAAAAACAAACCTGCATAGGGTTTCTTTCCCATACTTCCCTGTCGTTACCTTTCAGCGTGCGCAGTGCGACCTCATCCAAAAGGGCGCATTGTGCATATGAAACTTCTTCAATATCCGCCTCTTTCCATCCAAGCTCGGCTAATTTTTCTTTAAATCCTGAATCAGATTTTTGCAATGAGCATACCATGATTCGGAATGGTCAGGTGTAAAGCCGGCAGATAATGCGGATACCGCCAAAGCAGTATCTCTCAAAACGGTTCTAATTAAGGGTTGGTTATTCATATTAAATACTCACTACTGCAAATAAGCTTAAATGTAAATCAGAAATAGAGGCCGGAACATAAATGCTGCATACTTGGGACTGCATCATCCTGTCAAACGCGATATGCCGTTTATCCAACCTAAAATACACATTGTCCATTCTAAAAGGCAGGCCCGGCGGAGTCTGATGAAGGTGATGTAAAGGTACGCCGACCACTGCCGTATTAATTACACGCTCCACATCATCGGGCGCACCGATTTTGCTGACCAAAGGCAGCTGTTTTTGCAATTCCAAGAAGTCGACGGAGTCGGAATGGGCGGAAAGATAAAACTCTGCATCAGCATTGATTCGGTCATCAAATATCTGGGCGCGCCAATGCGTCGATTTCAGATGCTCCAGTGACAATTCGATAACAGGGGAAGGAATAACCTCATCCAGCAAATCACGGATTTTTTGTTCCAAACGGTTGAATGTTCCAAACAAATCAAAGTGATCATATGAGTCTATTTCTTTAACGGACTCGTTGGCTCTAAAGGTATACAGCATACCCAGCAGGCGTACCAAAAGTTTATAAAACTCTTCCGGATGTTTCTGCGGATAATCATTCAGGTGTTTCAATTCCGGATAAATGGTATTTAAGCCATGCAGAAACCAAAACAACATCGAGTCGGAAACTGAAAAATCAACGACACTTTCGCTCCGAGAGCGGCGGCGGGCGGACAAATTCTCTATACGGGATAATACCATCAAAGTGATGCGGTTAAGACAAGAGAATAAAGTTTCCGACCCTGTTATGGATAACAATGGCGGGATATAGTTTTTAGCCCAAACAAAAGCACCCGTCTCATCTTTCTCTATTGCACCGATAGGACAGGTAATATAGTCGTCATTTTGTTCAAAATCGAAACGAATGGTGAGATTCAATCCCTCCACCGCAAACTCTGTTTCTTCGGTAGAGAGAAAATATCCTCCACCTTCTCAAAGCTCTTAACAAAGCGCTTGGGCGCATCTTTGGTTTCATCCTCATCTACCAAGTTTGAAACATGTGCCTGATAGACGGGCAGTGCCAACAATACAACATTTCGTTGCTGTAAAGGCAGACCTTCAATATTGCGCACATTGACGTGGCGTCCGCCGGCCTGCAAAGTCAATTAAGGTACCATCCGGCAAGCATGCCTGAAGTGTATCTAATTTGATTTTTCCAACTTCTAATGCCTGACGGTCAAATTCACATTGAAAACAGCCCCATCTAAAATCCCCCATCATTCTCATTAACAGGGCATGCATATGATTATTGAATTTGTCTTGTTGTTGAAAATGTTGAGGCGATAGGAGTACCCCCTCTTCCCATAACGGCTTGTGAAATTTCACTGAAAAACCTTTTTCCGGTAAATTTGAATACGATAGACAAGCTATCTGTCTAACATTTATACTAACCAATCAGGATATTTTCCTGACCCCATACCTTGCATTTTATTTGAAAAAATGACATAAGTGTCATTTAATCTATCAAAAAAGGATAAATTTCATCGTGAGCAAAAGTTTTCAAAACGAAGTTCCGCCTTCCCGTATCAATATTAAATTGGACTTACATACCGGCGGCGCACAAAAAAAGGTTGAGTTACCGCTTAAGCTTTTTGGTAACCGGCGATTACAGCAACAGCCAAGATAAACGCGATCTTGCCGAAAAGAAAAAAAGTCAATATTAACAAAAAAACAACTTTTGATTCAGTATTATCCGATTTCAATCCTAAAGCCAATCTGACCGTCAAAAACACACTCTCTCCTGCCGGCGGCAGGAATGAATGTAATTTGGATTTCAAATCCATGCGCGACTTCCATCCTGAGCAAATTGCCCAGAATGTGCCGGAATTGCGTGCCTTGCTGGCTATGCGCAACCTGCTTCGCGATTTGAAATCCAACTTGTTGGACGACTCTGCTTTCCGTCGAGAATTGGAAAGCCATTCTGCGTGACGAAAACCTGTCTGCCGAACTGCGCGACCGTCTTGAAAAAATCGCACCTATCAATAATAAGTAACATCAAAGGCCGTCTGAAATACCCGTAAGGATTCAAATATGCAAAAAAGCCAAAAGGCCCAAGCCCAAACTACAGTTATCGAACAAGAAAGCACAAACAGTGTTTATGAAGATCTGTGTAAAAAAATCAATCTGAATGCCGTTGACTCCGTCATCGATATCGAGCAATTCAAAGTGCCGAGAAAATGTCGGAAGCCTCTGCCGACGAGCGTATCGCCGCAGCCGTCAGCGTCTTCATGAAATGATCCAAGACTCTTCCCAAAAAGTGGAACGCCTGGACAAAAGCCTGCTCGATTACCACATTGCCCGTATCGACGAACAACTCAGCCGTCAACTGGATGAAATCCTCCATAACGAAGAATTTCAAAAAATCGAATCCGCATGGCGCGGTTTGAAATTCTTGGTCGACCGAACCGACTTCCGTCACAATGTCAAAATTGAAATTCTTGATGTTTCCAAAGAAGATTTGATTCAAGACTTTGAAGATGCGCCTGAAATCGTGCAAAGCGGACTGTACCGCCACACTTACAGTAACGAATACGATACCCCGGGCGGCGAACCTATCGGTGCCGTGATTTCAAACTACGAATTTGACCGCAGCCCTCAAGATATGACTTTGCTGCGCAATATCTCGCGTGTTTCTGCTTCTGCACATATGCCATTTATCGGCTCGGTCGGTGCATCTTTCTTCGGCAAAGAAAGCATGGAAGAAGTGGCCGCCATCCAAGATTTGGCCAACTATATGGACCGTGCCGAATACATCAAATGGAAAAGCTTCCGCGAAACAGACGATGCACGCTATATCGGCTTTGACCCTTCCCCGCTTCCTCGCCCGTCTGCCGTACGGCAGCGATACCGTGCCTGTCCGCAGCTTCAATTACGAGGAACAGGTAAAAGGTACGGAGCATAACCGCTATCTGTGGGCAAATGCATCATTCGCCTTTGCCGCCAATATGGTGCGCAGCTTCATCAATAACGGTTGGTGCGTCCAAATTCGCGGCCCGCAGGCCGGCGGCTTGATTGAAGATTTGCCTATTCACATGTACGACCTGGGCACCGGCAATCAAATGAAAATCCCGACAGAAGTCCTGATTCCGGAAACTCGCGAATTCGAATTTGCCAATCTGGGCTTTGTTCCGCTGTCTTTCTATAAAAACCGCGATTACGCCTGCTTCTTCTCCGCCAACTCGACTCAGAAACCTGCGTTGTATGAGACCAAGGAAGCAACCGCAAACAGCCGCATCAACGCCCGTTTGCCTTACGTCTTCCTGCTCTCCCGCCTGGCGCACTACCTCAAACTGATCCAGCGTGAAAACATCGGCACCACCAAAGACCGCCGCATAGCGAGTTGGAACTGAATAATTGGATCAATACCCTGGTAACGGAAATGACCGACCCGAGCGACGAGCTGCAGGCAACACATCCGTTAAGAGAGGCAAAAAGTATTGGTGGAAGATATCGAGGACAACCCGGGTTTCTTCAAAGTCCGCCTGTTTGCCCGCCCACACTTCCAAATCGAAGGCCTGGATGTCAACTTGTCATTGGTATCTCAAATGCCTAAAGAAAAGA